>Ga0247833_1003566_pt1 | contig 20583 bp, 19 predicted proteins | sample LaCruzMarch2015__7_FD_187117 | JGI IMG/M metagenome (GOLD analysis project Ga0247833, IMG submission 187117) | Freshwater microbial communities from meromictic Lake La Cruz, Castile-La Mancha, Spain - LaCruzMarch2015_8m | ecosystem: Environmental > Aquatic > Freshwater > Lake | place: Spain... | reverse complement strand
TGGGCTATACCGTTGGTAGTTACTTGTTAATGTATTGGTTCGTTACATTCATAGTGCTACATCAATTGCCATGGACGATAATATCCAGTCACGATGATACAAGTAGCAGCAGCAGCAGCAGCAGCAACAATAATAATAACTTGCAGCAACATCCATGGGGGATGCCATGTGACCTATTTGCCCTCCTGCGCACGCTATTATCAACCGGGTCGGCAATATCCACCTTCCGTACCGTACGTCGACGTCGTAGGGTTTGGTTACCCCGTGCCTCGTCCTCGGCGGCCGTTCGAAAGGAGGCGGATTTTCAAGCACGACGATTCGTCCTGGGGACCGAGTTGTGGAATAAAATGAGAAGATCGTACAAGAAACGACGCGATGGAGCACGTGAACGGAATGTACGGGCGAGTTTAGAAAAGGCAGAGAGATTGTTCGAGCACCGACGACGACGGTTGCGATCACTCGATGATGGTGAAATGGCAACAGTGGGGTTGACACGTAATATAAGTGCATTGTCGCTCATGACACTTAGCTTTGATGATGATGAAGATAATGTCGCCAATGATAATAATGATGATGGTAGGAACAATGATGGCACGAAAACGATGCGACGGAGTAAGCAAAAACGACTGCGACGTCTGCCAGTATTGGTGACATCGTTGGTTTCAGATTCGAGTTGCTGCTCCAGCGCTGAAGATCATGAAGATGGTGACGATGATATAGAAGATGAAACCGATGAAAGCACGGGAGGTGGATCATCGATTGGTTTTGAGGAGGAAGATGCTGCTTCTTCGTCTAGTCGAAAGAGGGCGGATCGCTTTCGTAGAATGGACAGTCACACACTACCAAACTTTGCAATAGAGTCTGTCAGTCATGATCAAATGCCTTTTGCGCACGGAGAGATTACACAGATCCCCTACGTACATGGCGTGAGTTTCTCATTCTTTTTTCTCTGTCTCATGGTAGAGATTCTTATAATCATGCCATCTCTTATTGATGTTAATCTCACAATCACATTCGACCTCCTCCAGGGATTTTTCGGCGCGGCGCCATTCATGCTCACAAATCCACACTGGATTTCAATCTTGCGAAGATTGATGCCAGATGTATATGTCGAAATATCAAGACGAGCTGCATTCGCAGCTGCTCCAAAATTGATCCACTGGGCCGAGAATAATCCAGTTGTTGCAGCCTACGGAACGGCACATGAAATTGAGTTTAGTGGAAAGGTACCAATCCTTGAGTGGGATGTCTTCTTGGATCCATATCTTGTTCGAAGAGTTGAAATAGTATTGAGTGAAAAGGAATCATTTGTCTTAAGACAGAAGAATATTAACGAAAGGACAATAATTCAAAACAATGATGTGTTAGAGAGAAGTGAATTGCCGATAAATGATGAGCGTCTGGTCCTTTCATATTATGATAAAGAGATAGCAAGGAGAACGGCCATCTTATGCGAACGTATGCTAATTGCTCATGGCAACGTTGTTCAATTAGTCATGGAGCAGATACCAGATAGGACTGGCTATTTCAAGAGATACAATTTCAGTCGAGTCAAAAGAACTCGCAAAACTCTCGGAGGTGGTATTTACGCTCAGCAGTGGATACAAATTTACAGTGAGGCGATGAAGCAAGGAATGGGCTATGATGACAATCGCAGAGATAGTTTGGGCGATGTCAGCCTTGATGGGGAAATTAATGATAGCTTCGGTGGACCTCCGAGCAACACAATTACGATACGGAAAAGTGTCAACGATGAGGAACGGAAGATCGATGACAGAGGCAGGCTAATCAGTAGTAAATCAATGTTACAACGAAGCACGGCTGGTACTACCCGAAGAAGAACTAAAAACACTTTGACGGAAAAGACATCAACAGCAAATTCACATATACTCGAGGAACAAGAAGATCCAACCTCATTGCAGATGGAGTTCAAATGCAATAAATCAATTGTCGAGTCTATTTCTACCCTCAAGCTCATTTTGAAGTGTTCCTCGCCCCTTGGCATACTGTTGGACATGAAATCAAGACACGTCTCTCGGCGTGTATGGGCCCTAGTTGTAGATTATTTACGTGCATCAGGTGTTAGGGTAGAAGGTATCGCATCATTCTTTGTGGAGGAGGTACGAGACATTACTCAATTATGCACGAGCCCCGTTAACGAGATTATTTTCATCCATTCTGCCGGTGATCTTCAAAGAGGCTGTCACCTTGGCAATATAAGACGAGGCGACCGAGTCTTATTTAACGCTGGATCATTGCTCTGGGATTACCCAAATGTTTATGACACTGATGTTGTGAGAAATATCATGCTAAGATTCCATCCGATCTTTGATGAACAAGCCATCAAGGAGGGATATCGTCTCAAGCCATACGCCAAGACGATACAACGATCTCCGATTACCCCGAAGAATAGGAAACGTAGTGAATCCGCCACATCGGAAAGCGAGACCTGTGACGATAGTACATTTGATGATGGCGACTCAACCACAAGTGAACTTTTCAATCAACTATTGATTGCTGATACCAAGAAGAAATCCTTGTCAGACATTGACTTTGCATTTGAAGTCGATGATCTTTGCAGTACCATTCAGCAGTACAAGGACTACTATCAATTGTCCATTGGGCTTTATGTTCAAGAGTTTGCGATTGATGAGGTAGCGATTAGTTTGATTGCAAAGTATGTCAATTCCAATTTACACGTTTATGATCTTGGATTGAGTTGGGGTGGATTAAATGGCCTAACAGTTAAGGGCATACAACCAGGTAGGTTTACTGCCACAGATGGATTGTGGAACCAGCGATATACCGGCATGCCTTGGAAGAAAGAACTTCAACCAGGAGGACTTCGTCCGACAATCTCGACAAATGAAAATGAACACGAGGCACTGTTACAACAACCAACAATGGAAATGCTGGACCGAATATACGGTGAATGATGGGCTAGACTAGTTTAGATATTTTGCCTTTGTTCGGCAACTGCTGGGGATGAGTCCGATTCAAGTCATGAAGATGCTAAACGAGCTGTACTTTTAGCCTTTTGTAAGCCAGCTCCCCCTGTAAGGAGCACAGAATGCCAAGTTAGCCACAGCCAAGATGATTCCGATGCTGTCCATCATCTTGAACTATCCAAGCTATAGCAGAATTCTTCCAGAGTATTGAATATTTAAACTGACTAATTCCTCTAGAAAAATTGACAGATGTTTGTACTTGTAGCAAATTTAACCGATTTCTCAAGTATACCTATACATTTATAATATTTGTGCTATTTTGGAATTTATTTACAATCGTCGGGATAATTTTTTGGTCCACGTGGCGAAAAACGAGAATTATATATGCACATTTTATCATGTTCGTGCAATGTAAGTGAAGTGTTAATCCCTACTACTTGTCCTTCTTGTCTTCTTCCTCCTCTTCTTCTTGATCGGGGCTATCCTCAAAGGGTTTGTGAGAGCAGGATGAGGTGCTACTTTCATCAGAGTCGGAGTCAAAGTCGTCAGGATTTGCTGCCATTTGTTCTTGAATATTCTTTGACAAACTTTCCCAGTCTGATAATTGGACGCAAGCTAGTAAAAGAATTCCGGTTAAAGTATAACCTACATGCATGGCAAATACCAAACCTTGAAGATTGATGTTCTTCCATTTTGTTAGCACTTCTCAAAACAATGGTCATAAAACAAAAAACACAAGAAATGTAAATTAGATGATTCATTTGATTGTATGCAATAGTTGACAGTATGTCTTACCTCCTGCGATAGGGAATGTAACGAGAAATGAGCACAGAACAGCAATTTTAGTTGCCAAGTCGTATCGTCCTTGTCCACCAACAACTGTCCATGCAACCAATCCAATAGTCATGCTAACATTACTCAATGCAATGAGTGGAAACAAGTCACTCAACATGACTTTAATGATAGCATCCTTCGTTAGCAAAGATGGCAGGACATTTTTCATGCTGAGGAATACAGTATTCCCTAAAACTACCGAGATAAATGCAACATACATTGACTTATAGCCGGCTAGTTTTGCCATTTCCGGACGGCCCTTGCCGAGTTGATATGCTACACGCACCTCACTTGCATCCCCAATTGCCATAGTCGTTGACTCAAAGAAATTCCAGATGAAAGCTAAAGTTGTCCACGTGGCCGCCTCGGCTGGCCCCATTGCAACTGCGAATAATGCCAATACTTCCCACTCTGCCTCTTCTATCAGTCTTCCGAAAGCAAGCGGACAAGCCGCAACGAATACTTCCTTCATCACTGACCACCTGTTGGAACACCGACCGAACAATCCTTTCCCAAAATCGGCGGTCCAACCCATTTGTATTGGGATTATAATAAAGCCGGCAAGATAAAACACAGCCGAATTAACTAGAATGACAACACCAAAAGCATTTAAGCTTGGTGTCTTCATTGTGGTTGCGAACAGCGCTAATAGTGCCACACAGTAACACAGCTCAGGCAGAACATAACATTTGAGTATGTTTCCTTTTCAATAACAGCCAAAAACTTTTGCATGCCTAATGACAAAGCCTCCACGGTCTGATAAGCTAAGCCGATCAAAACAAAACCCTGTGCCAGCTCTGCCACCGACTTACTAAATCCAAGCAGCAGCATTATTTTCTCAATGGTAGCCGACCAAAAAAATGCCGTGGGGATTGTACAAAGACTGTAACTTATGCAGGCTGTCTGAACGTAACGTCCACATAACTCATTATTCCCCGCACCAAAAGCCATGCTTCCTATTGAATCAATTGTTTCAATCCAACCCAATAGGAAACATGAACTTATCTCGATCATACAAATTAACATTGAATATGCCATCATTGCCTCTGCACCCAAATAATGTGAAATGATAGCCAATGTTATGAGATTTGTTCCATGTAGAGAGTTTGCCGAACAGATAAGAGGGATTGCTAGGCGGACGATGCGACTTGTTTCGTCGTCGAATGCAACAATTTTCCATAGATACTCAATAATGGAGCTTGTATCATGCGGTCCATCCAACTGATGTGATTGTTGATTAATGATTAACTTTCCAGCATTTTCTGTTGTTTGTTCCTTCGTTGTTTGCATCATTCTTAGTAGGTGTCGTCCAAGCTTGACGATTAGCGGCATTGCAAATATCGAACTAACTGATGCACATAGAGCAATCGCAAACAGAGCATTTCCAGGATGCTTGGTCGTGGCGATGTAATTGTCAAAACCATCATGATCCGCCTCATCAATAACTTCAGTGAGTTTGGAAAGTAAATCCATGGTGGTACCGCTGCTGCTATCTGGCAGCTGATTTCCGCCGCGTGGGAGATTGAGCAGAGAGAGCCGTATTGTTGTTTCACCGATTGAATAGAGAGATCCGGTAGGTATGGTTACGGCGAGGTTACGTGGCTTCGTTCTTCCGGCGGACCTTCCCTAGCTTAAGACAGTGTTTGTGTGTCTATTTTACCACTGTCCAAATAGTGACAAAATACTTAGTTAGTGACGTGCATGCAGATGACGTCTAAATTTCTTTTCAATTTTGCGAAGCGCGACTCATTTCTCCCTTCCGGTTCGTGGATTGCCTCTTTTGGCTTCCCGCCGAGACGTTGAGTCAAAACGCCTGGAGTATTGGAATTGAAGATGATCGGTTGGGGAGGGCGGATGATGCAGAGTAGTAGTAGTAGTACCCTCGTCCTCAACGTTGTGCTTGTATTACTGCTCGCATTGACTCTCGTGCACTCCTCGTTGGCAAGCGGTAGCAGCAGCGGCGACAACAATGTCGAAACGTGTACCAATGAAGGAACATGCACTGACTCGACCAACAAAGTCAACAGGAGCTATGTTAGTAGTAATGACGACGATGGCGATGATGATATTTCTACCCAGCTGATCCACTGGCTTCGCGCGAACGGGGCATACATTAATGAAAAGCTTACTGTACGGCATGTCAACCCAGCTGACGTAACATCTCCCCGGGGTGTATTTGCCTTGGAGGATATGGATGCAGGCGAATTATTATGTCACATTCCACATACCCTGCTACTGAAACCCAGGGAGGACACCTACCTTGATAACCTTAACAAACGAATTAAGCTGAATAATCATAATGATACAAATGACACAGATGACGACGATGTTGAGGAGTTAGATGAAAGTGAGATTTTTGACTGTGGTGCGATTGATGCAGTGTATGATGCCATGATGATACTAAACAACAAGAATGAAGCAACGAAGAATGATGATGCTGATGATGATGCAGAGAACGCATATGTAAGATATTTACTAATGCAGCCGAAGGATTACTTGCCATCATTTTGGTCGAAGGTGAGAGATTATATCATGTGTGAAAAATCATATTTTTTTATCCAGCAGAATGATATTCACCATTGTTCTGACCAAATGGAACGGTTGCATTCTTCTTTACACAATCTGGTCTTAGCATGCGAAAAAGCTATTGAATGAAATGCTTGCAACTACAAGGACGAATCATCTAACCAATCTTGATCAACTTCCACGTGAGTTTCATTCTCGTTGATCATTACATCTTTCAATTCTCGTTTAACACTTGGTATGAATACTAATCAAACATCTCAAATAATGAAGCACGTGGCATTGATGGAATGATCGATAGAGACATTAAGGAATGGTGTCCAAACAATAAAATAGATGATGACCCAATCTACCGTCAAGCGGCCATGCTTGTTAAGGCACGAGCAGACTTTCACTACATGGTCCCATTCTATGATATGTTTAATCATATTAGTGACAGTACCAAGTACAACATTGCACATAAATCCACACCGTACGGTCCCGTGAAACGTAGTGGATATGAAATCATTACTACATGTAAGATACACAAGTCAGAAGAACTTTACAACTCCTACAATCGTTGTAATATTTGTGCTGAAATGTATGATTATCATGGCACACCAGAAGTGTTTCTAAATTATGGCTTTGTTGAGAGTATGCCCCAACGGTGGTTATTTGACTTTGCACGTGTCAAGTTTGATTTGGATTGGAAAAAAGATATTCGTGATTTGGAATCATCTACTGTGGATGATATGGTTGTTACGTTCCTCGTTCCACCGTCAAAACGGGGTATGGCATTATTGCAAGAGGAGCTTGATCGACTGACTACTACATTTGGTACAAAGAGGTATGAAGTCAATTATAAGGAGTTGGGTACACCTGATAGTGAATGGTCAACATTGTGGCAGTATTACGATGCATTGTGCAATGCACTTCAATGTGCCATACAACAAAGTTATAAAAGTATGGTTGATGATGTATGGGATCTTGACGACAATTGGTGGGTCAAGGATGGATACTTAACATCAGACGATTTGAGTGAGCATGGAGTCTACCCCACTATTAATGCTTGATTGTTAAGAGATCATATTTAGTGTTACTAAAAGCTACTGATGACGTTTCTGTAAATAAGCAGATTAAGAGCTAATGGCACACATATATTATGCAATTATACTCCTTCGTATCCACCAGAGAACCACGGTACCATAGTGTCAAAAATAGGTTGTTTATTCTTCTTTCTTAATCCTGAGAAAACGAACTCAATGAACATACGATCGTACTTCCTGTTGACGCGTCGCCTTTGCGTGGTGGACGATCACTGAGACGACACACGCACGACTTCCGCAGCGACGACGATATACACTAGAAGTCATAGATGGGTGGTGGTAGCACGACGTCAATTAGCCTTGTTTTCACATTATTCACATATTATTATTTGTTGGTTGCAGTCAGAGTAGAAGCTCTCATCGCACCCTCTCCTAGCTTCCATTACCAGAAATTCCCTATACCACGTCATTTAACCATCATGGCAAGTGAGATGCTATTGGAATCATCGCTTGATGCGTGTACAATCTGTTGCAAGAGTGATGACTTCCCATCAACAGCGAATTATCCATTGGCGATATTTATTCGTACAAACGACCTCGTTCTTACAGACAGTGATGAAAATGGTGTCCTATTGTCAGTTGAAAGTCCAGGAGCTGGTCGAATCATGAGCGCACTTGTCGTGATTGCACTGAAGGAGGCAACGGATGAAACGACACGATGGAGTCCGACTAGTGCAACAGATAAAATCCTACGAAAACGAGCTAAAAAGGGGGAAGGAGGAGTGGCACCGATGGGAGGATCTTGGACTAATGCTGCGTCTGATAGAAATGAAATACTAGTTTGGTCTTCGAAATGCACTCGATATACAGGATACGGATCAGACAATCACATCGTAAAGGCACGGGGGCTAATAAATGCATCTGCAGCAACCGTTGTTGAGCTTATTGGGAACAGTGATCGGGTACGAGAATACAACAAGCTATCTATCGGACGGGAAGATGACCTTGTTCTAACAACAACTACGACAGCACCTACAAACGATAGAACTGACAATGTCTCCAAAGAAGACGTAGGAACAATTCCAACGGTACATTCGTTGGAGGTATTATGTCCAAGACTTGGCGTGCCAGGTTTGGCCAAGGTCATGAGCAGTAAAAGTCAACCACCATTGACATTAAAACCACTTGAATTCAAGACATTGTACTACGCACGACGGCTTGATGCGAAAACCGATGGTGTAGAACTTGATTCAAGTGGAGCACCGGCATATGTTACCGTTGGTAGATCAACGTGGGAAACATCCACCGGGACGACTGATGGGTCAGATAAATCATGTATGAGATGTGAGATACTACTTGCTGTGAATTTAGTACGTGGGATAACAACTACGAACGGGGAGGAATGGTGTGAATTGACACTAATTACACATGCAATATCACCAGGTATACCTACTTTCATTGGTAAGCCACTGGCATTGACATCGGCGGAGAATTACATCCGGGATATTCGTGCATTGTTCGAAGAGTAAATGTAAAGGGACGTGGAGATGATGTTCTAAACAGATAGGCGTAATAGTGTGATTCCCAGAAATAGTGGTTAAATGATAACGAGGCATTATTTTTTCATATTTATACTATAATTATCCTTGATCTGGAAGCTCAAACGCGATTCGTAAGTTCTCTGGCTTCGCCGATGCCGGTTTCTGACTTGCATCTTCAAAGTGAACTTCAAATTGACCGTGTTCTTGTAATTCTCCCACTTCTCCCAGTTTACCATGACAGATCACTGGACAGCCTCTCACTGGATGTATGAGATCGCACGTATAATGAAACTCTCTTTCTCCATCAATCTGCCTCGGAACTTTGATGGGACCCTTGACGACACACATGGCTCCATCATTTTCGTATCGCATAGCTTGGAAGAGTGTTCCCTGAACACAAACGAGTCGTTCATTACAATCTTGAAGCTGTTGGTCGACTTTTTTTGTGATATGGTGTTCAGGACCTAACACACGGCGGCTGTCAGCGGCCAAATTTGTCAAAAGCCGTGAAGCCTCGATACGACGGTATGCTTTCTTCAATTCAATTGCATGTTCTACTCCACTATGTATTACCACCGCAGCCGTCAAGCCAAATGATTCCTTTACCAATTCATAATTTTTCCTCGTAAATTCGCACAAGTTAATTCCGTCCGATTGATTCGGATCTTGTTCCCTTTTGGTAAGAGCAATGTAATTATCAATGTCTTGGGATTGGGCATTAAGGCCGGTAATATTGTAGATTATTCTTGCCTTCTGGAAATATTTCTTGTACTCGTCGTCTTTGCCCGTTCTGTACAAAATTTTACCCAGATAATGGTATCCATCTGCCTCGTACTTCCCGCAAACCAATACATAAAACCGATATTCGTAAGTGTGTTTTGGCATGAGCATCCACCTATTCATATCCAAGTCTTTCTTCATTTGATCCACCATCGACAGAATCTTCCCAATGATCATTTTGCACTCTACTTCGACCCCCGATGGTTCATGTAAAACTGCGTGGTTGAGCAGACTTATGGCTCTCTCTCGAAGAGCATCCATTAAATTCACTTTATCATTGGTGAGCTGAGATCCAATTATGCATTTGCCGGGATTATAATTTGCCTCCGCAAATGAAACAAATGCAGATGACAAATCTAGAGAAATTTGATTCTGATATGGTTGCTTGCAATTGGGGCATTCTCTCCATGATCTTGAAAACGCTGGGAGGTCCATTTTGGTTGTTGCACGTTTGCTCTTTTGTTCGGCATATTTAATTATACATGATAAATGAGCGAAGCCAGCATTGTTGCCACGACAAGAGCAGTCGCGTACCAGCGACTTACCCCCCTCATCGGCATTCTCCTCCAAGCAGAAGTAACACGATGCGCCGTGGGGGGCCGTCATTATTATTTGGGTTGGGGGGGTGTACAATACCTAGAGGTAGTGGAGTTGTTTCGGAGTTGTGGAGGACGAGGGCGTAATCCCGCCATTCACCTTGACCGCTCATTATCACAACGATGGCCCCCTTTGCTGAAATCGAAGAGCTCGACGATGATGACGTACCCGACCTCGAGGAGGCTGGAGATGACATGCCAGTCCTCGAGGGTGGCGAGGGTGGTGGTCCCGATGACAAGAACGTATCGAACCGTGCCGAGAAGAAATCACGCAAGGCCATGCAAAAATTGGGTATGCGTCCAGTCCCCGGAGTCTATCGTATGAGTGTCAAGAAGTCGAATCAGGTATTGTTCGTTATTACGAAGCCAGATGTATACAAGAGTCCAACGTCTGATACCTATGTTATCTTTGGTGAGGCTAAGACTGAGGATTCTGGTCAGATGCAACAGGCTGCTGCACAGGCGGTTCAGGCGCAACAGATGCAGGCTGCTGCGGCTCAGTCTGCCCCATCCATGAAAACGAAAGCCGTCCCCGAGGGACGTGAAGCCTATGGGCAGGCGGAGGATGATGGTGCTGCTGTTAACGAGGATGGTGTTGAGGCGAAGGACATTGAGCTTGTCGTGTCACAGGCCGGATGTTCTCGTGCTAGGGCCGTGGCGGCTTTGAGGGAGAATGATGGCGATTTGGTCAATGCGATCATGTCCTTGACTACCTAAATATGGTTGATTATAAGAGTTTTAATGGAGTATAAATATATTTGATCCTACTACCTAAGGTTTTTAGTCTCCAGGGAAATGTACACCCCCTGACTATACAACGGTGTTGGCGGGTCCAGCGCATCATCTCTTACCTACCAACACTCCCCAATGGAGAGAGGGGAGGAGTTATTCTACTTGGCAAATACAGCACGGATATCTCGTATATACTTCGCAGCTGCAGCCAAGCCAACCCGCCTGCCTATCGATATTGGGATGCCGGGAGATACTCCATGCGTGATGGTAGTTATCTCGCACCACTTCTCTTCCTTGCTATTCAACACCGATGGGGGGAGATCACGGATCAAATTGACACTTAGGAGCATCTCACATCGCATAACAGATTGATCAATTGCATCAATTGTCCCAGCTTCCGTTTCCCATGCCGATCTGCCTACGGTAAGAAATGTTGACCCATTACAATCGTTAGACGGCAAAGGTCGGGCGTGCAACAGCAGACGTAATTCAACGGGCTTGCGAATCACGGGTGGTTGGCTTTTACTGCAACAGATTTTCACTTCGCCGGGGAGGCCAGTCACTGGACACTCAGATGATCGTTCAACTCCCTTGACAAAGTAGTGCTCGTCAATCCTACCAAGGGACATTTTGTTGTACTCTTTCACCCTTCCAGAATCCAGAAGTAGCTCAACCATTTGAAGGGCACAAGTGGGAATGAGACCACGTGCCTTCACCATCGGATATTCGGACCCAAAGCCAGTATGAGAGCATTTGGTGCTCCAAACTAGGACATCATCTCCAAAGGCGGCATTTGGCCAATTTCCCATCGGGCCAATAGTGTCTATATTAGCTCGTTTACTAATTAACTTCCCCGTCCCTTGTTCTGGAATCCATCGATCAGTTTCGTCCATCATGTATTCACACCCTTTCTCAAAGAGTGCATTCACAATATCCCGCACGCCAGTTTTGTGTAAAGATAGTAATGACGTATTACCAGATACATTACTGATGGCGAGATCATGAACACGAATGAATGCTTCCTTAGACGAAAAGGAAACTCGACGATCGTCGGAAACCTCGCTAGATGATGATGTGCTAGGAGTGTGATTGGAATCTGACTCACTCGATTTGATTTGATTGAATGAAGTTTTGACTTTCATATTCCTTTTGGAAATACTACTATCTTTTGGCATTTCAATAGGAGAATCTATCACTTCATATTCACTGACTGATAGAAATGAATCAGACGAGGTTGATGTGCTTCGACTACGAGGAGTAGATGATGATGCGTCAAAGAAAAAGAGAGGTGACATGCGTGATGCAGCCAAGCCACCATTTTGGTTCGCAAGCTTGGATAAGGCAACATCAGTCTCCAATGCAATGCGTTGTATATCATTGAGTTCCATCGTAGCAAAATGCAAATTTTGATGTGCATTTGCTAATTCGTTTCGTGTTGCAACAAGATCCTCTTCTAGAGAGTGGATGGTAGAGCGAATATTTCTAATATTCGACTGTAGTGCAGACAATCTTTCGAGAGACATGCATCCGTCAATAGTCTGAACTGGTGTATCATATTGATAATTGCTATTGATTGAATCTGTATCATCAAACGACAGAGATAGACTTCTGCTGCTATTACGTCCTACTAGCTTCTTCAAGGATTTCATGGCAGTAGAATTCGTACCTTTCATCTTTGTTGTAACAGCGCTTGCGCCACTAAGTCTCGGCCTTGGGAGTAATGGACTTGACACTCCTTTGTCAACTGGGAATCGCAACGCTGTGTCGGAATATTTGTCATCATTCATTGAAATATTCTCCCCATGCAAGAATGATATGTTGTCACTTTCTACGCTAATGTCTAGTAATTGGTTCGGGCACGTAGAGTTGATCAGTTCATCATGATTCATCGTTGAAGCTTCTACAAAGGTCCCTGGTAAGTTAAACAAAGCCATTAGAAACGGATCGACATGTAAAATCTTTGAACTCATTTCAGACCTCTCGGTCTTCACTGACATTCCGCTCATTGTCGGACGAGAATAGTATGGTAGAATGCAACCTATTAGCCCATCGCCGACGTAGATTGGCGTGATGAGAGTTGCAGTTGCTGAATTGGTCCGGTCGTTGGGTACTTGAGATAAGGGCTTCGCCGCGCAGGGGTATCTGAGGGATGAGGAGGATATCGTACGAGATTAACGCCCGTTCTGTCACAAGATTTTCGAGGTACGAATGGAGGTACGAATGCTACCTAGTACGTAAAATGAGGCAAAAATTACGTACCTGGGCATTCGTACCTCCAATTCGTACTAAAACCTCCGAAAAAATCGCGTTTTTTTTCGGAGGTTTTAGTACGAATTGGAGGTACGAATTGGAAGTACGAGTTCGGCCCGCCCCAAAACACTCCACAAAAACATAAGCGCCTGCTAGGATGGCGGCCGGGGCGGAGGGGATATCGTCGCGAATAATCGTACTGAAGCGGCGTCCAGTGGCTCAAATTGAAGCCAAGAGCATGACGCATCGGCCGGTGTACCCGAATCTCATTTCTCAGTGGATTATCGCCTTCGAACTCGCCGGCGACTGCGGTGCATTCGGTGTCGCTGGTGATAGTGGTGTTTTAGATAACGACTGCATTAAATTAGATATTATATTATTTTCTTCAAACCGAATCGTTTAATAGTATGTCAAGAATTAGTCTGTATAATATTGTCCACATCGGAGAGCTATGGATGCCGTTCCGCGACCGATTCCATTGAGGCGATGAAAAAATGAGGCCGAAGAAGTATATTAAATTTCATCATTATTTTATCGATTTCAATAGAACCAAGCCACAGCATACTAGTAATCCTCCTTCCGAAGGCCGACTGTATGATGGATTGAGTGAATTTACTGAATTGACTGCCGCCGGAGGATCTGCATACCTCCACCATGATGGGTTCATTGGCCTTTGCTCTCCCTATACCTAGTACATAAAATTACGTACCTTGATTCGTATTCCCAGAATCCTTTCTTTCTGTCACAAAGGCATTTTTTCGGGACGAATTGGGTTCCCGCCATGCGTTCGTACCTGAATTCGTACCTCCATTCGTACCTCGAAAATCTTGTGACAGAACGGGCCTAAGGGCTATTTTTGCGCGTGACATCCTCTTGTACTATTCCTACGTACAACCCACGAGGCCCTCGCGCAGAAATTATTTTGGTTTTCGTCGTGCCACCATGGCGTCGAGCGGCGTCGGCCTCTACCATGGGCTGTGGTGGTTGTATGCCCACGACCCAGCACATCGCCGTGACCCTGACACCATGGGCGACGTGGCGATATGCTGGGTCAAGGGCATATGACCACCACAGCCATAGCAAATTGACGCTGATGGTACCACATTTTTTCGTGACTTTTTTTAATGGTATGATAATAGACACATTAAACCACACATTATACTACCCTAAATTAATTATAATCCTTCCATGTTGTCATCGGCAGTGTCTAGTGCGTCCAACTTTCGTCGCAGGGTATCTCTCTCCTCCATGATCTGACGACGAGCCGAGGTGAGGTCATGTACGGAACCCTTCATTTTCGACCTTCCACCAGACCATTTGCCTAATATATGATGACGCCCATGTTTCCAACCAGGGGTGTCATATATCAAACTGACCGGAAGGGAGTGCTTGACCTCGCTTGTTAATGTTGCGCGATACTATTGCGTGATGGAGCGAGATAATAGCAGTGCACGAAAGAGTACATTTTTTACAAGACACATCACTGTAAAAATGGCTGGCGGTGTTAAGTGATGATACACCCGATTAAACCCAGGAGTGTTGTATATCGATGTGACGACAAGCGGCTTGTCTAAACGACTGTGCACTCCCCTGGGCCGATTTCACGATATATCTCCGGGCTTCTCTGTTTTTCGTTTTTGGGGGCGCGCAAAAATAGCCCTTGATCTCGTGGTAGGTACCATCATGATCACGACCTTCAAAATGGTTGCAATCGCACTTTCTATCACAGGGTTTGCATACTTTTCTCAATCGATTCGGTCGACGAAGCATCATTACGTGGGGAAGTCCACGTCAGTTAAAATCACTACACGAAGAGGAATCCTTCATGGTGGTATATTAGGCGTCACCTTTCTTTCATCACCACCACCAGCAGTACTGTTGGCAGCAAATTTACCTCCTCCTACCGGTGCTGACTTGAAAAGAACTGGATCAATTGATACTCTACGTCCTATCGTAAACCTGTAACATTTTACTATCGTTCGTCATATCCGCCATTGGATGCCTACTGGCGTCGGCCAAGGTCCATAATATTAAATTTATTGGATCTGTCATGGCTTGTATTCTTTTGTATCAATCTTTATTGGCCTTGTTGGCATGGATGAATGCATACTCAAATTCGAACGGACTTCGATCGGCATAGCAACTTCGCTTTCCAGGAACTGTTCTGCAGCCTCCTTAGTGTAACCAAGCGAACCTTTAAGAATAATGCACACGATACGTATAATCGTTGCTATAGATGGATGCTGATTATCGTGGCGAGTCGGTACATAATTCAACGCAAACAACAGCTTGCATCCCTTAGGAGTCTTCGAAAACTCTACTGGATTCGAAATATTGAGACCATTTGCAAGTCCAAACTCTATGATCTCTCCAAACCGCGGATGTTCTTTACACAATCGAAGTATCAGCGAATCGACCTTGGCGACGTTGATATCATCGCTCATGGTTCACGAAGCTCTTGGATCATAAATCTGTCGGACATGTCCAACAAAACTTTACTTGTGCGCTTCCTACATTTTTACGCAAATAATTTATATGGCCTAATTTTTATCTGAGTTTGAATCGGCCTCATAAATGCCAAACTGTACTTGACCAAATTAAACGCAGCGATAACCCCCAAATCAGTACCACTCCTCTACGATTGCTAACAGAAACAATACCACGTAATGAAATCATGTTTAAACGAATATTCGATGCCTACTCCACACCCGTGAGTTATAAGCAAAAGTTCATGGATCAAAATGCATTCTTAGTCTATTATACGAAAGATATGATGGTCGAGGACGGCCGGTCTAGAAGAAGATGACACAAATAGCATACAGACATTGCAGTATGGGTACAGAAATGATACGTGGGATGGTATGGAAAATTTGTTTGTCGAATTAGAGTTTTATGGTAGCAAATCAAAAAATGACAGTGATGTAACATTGACCAGCAAGGGAGAATTAATCGACTTGATTGATAAGGTCTTATTTCATTGCAGGCCTATTTGCAACTTTCACCAATTGCTGATTTGGATGAAGCGAGGAGACTTCAATAGATGTTTGTAAATACCGATATAATGATAGAGTCACTTGGACTTTCGTCTACTCCGCCTTAAAAGCAATCATCACAAATTTCTGTAAATCTTTCGATGCATTGTCTGCAGCTTTGATGCATGATGCACTTTCCTTCCTCCCCGCCGCTGCACCAATCTCAAGTAAATCAGTCTTGACCAGTTTGGCTGCATCCTTTGCTTCTTTGGTGCCAGCTATACTCACAACAGAATTCATCGTTTGTAGAAGCGTACCCAGTGGCCCTGTAATGATACCCTGCACCTGGCTCCATTTCTTTTCTTCTGCAAGTGCTGCAATTTCAGGTAATCGATTCCCCGCCTCACCAATTCGACGAAGCTGTGTTTCTGCGTCGGGTCCTTTATAACTGTAGTCACGAGGTTGACCCTCGGCATTCTTTTCGATCAAGTATTCAATGTAATTAGGCAGAACAATATTGGACGAGTCTCCATTTTTAGCGTTTGCGACAGAGGGAATGGAGGATGAAATAACAATGGTGGTGGTTCCAATCGTCGTAACGATGCTTTTCAAGAATTTTCGTCGACCATCCATACTAGAATCACAAGCAGACAACGTCGTCGGCTGTGTTTTTTCTGAGGAGTGAACCCCAGAGATATTAACAAAACATCCTGCCAGCTGAATATAATTAATTGCGATGATTGTAGCCACCAGGAACCGCTGCTGATTGAACATCGATGTTGATTGAAATTGGGTGAGAGACAGCTCCGTCACAAAAGTTCAAGTTCATGGAGGGGACATTTTTTTCCGTCTAGTGCCTGACGACATGGCATGGCGTCGTCCAGAACCAAGTCATCAATCAAATCATCAACACGTATCAACAGACATGTGCACGACCGCCGATGCAACTGCTGGAGTCCCTTCCGCGCAACAGGAAGATGACTTTGAAGGGAGTACATTCAGTTTAACGTCTAATTCTTCCCGAACTAGTGATCCTAGTGATCGGCTGATCAAAGAGGAGGGGGTTGCTACGGCGCCCAACAGACGTGAATTGTTTGCGAACTATAAAAACAATCCGTCAATGATGAGCATGGGAACCGGTGTTAGTGTAAGATCCCAGTTGAGCATGCTGTCGCGAACAGGGTCCCAGTTGAGCATGATGGATCTAACCCTCGGCTCTGACTTCAGCAGTGGAAGATTATTGGATGCGATCAACAGCTATGATAATGATGATGACGAAGGCAGCCAACATTGTGAAAACGTTGATGGATCGTCAAATGTAATTCTGAATCCGCCAAGGGCGGAAGAGGTTAAAGAAGAAAGCGAAACTACGGAAGCACACGACCGAAGAATCAGCATGAAGCGTCTGACTGCAAAGCTTGGAGACGTTACTGATTGGGTATCATCGCGATCGAAGGACTGGGTAAAGGATTTTGCAGGCCCTGATAGATTGGAGTCCGGGGATCCTTTTGTCTTCGATAATACTCCAATCCCCACTCATGATATGGAAAAACATCACGGGGGGAATTTCGAAGTGAGGACCGTATCCGACCTCGATGACACTCCCATACCAGTGAATTTCGATAACTTGAATCGTCCATCGAATCACTCCAACGTTATGCAACAGCTGCCCACTCGTGCATCCAACACAGTCGTACCATCACCCGCAAATCCCAGACGTCTAATTGATGAATCTCGTGATATTGAACCCACAGAAGATGATGTCCTCTTCGGAAGGGGTGGACAAATAAACAAAAACCCGGGTAATATACGATTTCGTGCGAAAGCACTCGAACTGCGTGCATGGTATGAGTCCTGTGAGACGAAGGATGAAAAGACACACATATCAAACGTGTTACTTGAGAGCGTTACTAGTCAAGGACATCGCTTCCTGGAGAAGAGCAAAGATGGATTGTGGCACGAGGTGATTGGTAATGGTGCCAGGAAAAAGGCGAGCCAGGCTCTAAGGGAGCGTAGAAAGGATGATTTACGGAGTAGTGGAATTACTGTATGATGCTTCAACCTTCTCATTGTCAAAGATTGTTAAGTTTGAGAGCGAATTTCACTTAGATTGTTCTGCTATTATTTGGATATTTGTCTTTGGCAGATTGATCGAGCCTGTTCATGACATGAATCCACAACAGGATAGAACTGCACCACATTGATTCGATGTTTATGTCTAGAAAACTGCATGATACTTCAATCATTTAAATGGTCTATTTTAAGTCCTCATATTTTTTCATTCATGTGCTTCTTCTCTCGACATCAATCGGGAGTGCGACTAATTAATTCACCCAAAGTCGGAGGGAGTTTTGTTGACCTGCTCGCTCATCACTCACACAAACAAAAGTCTCGTCGTCATCGCATCAGCAACCAACACGACGATGCCCGTGCCAACTCCCAACATATCCAGGGCAGAGAAGAAAGCTGCAGCCCTTGCCAGTGCTCGACGCTGGCAGGAAGAAAGGAAATCACCTCTGGCTAAAATTATGTCCAAATCTCCCGATGAGAACCCCGTGAAAATCAAGGGGAAACCTCGTAGGTTGGACAAAGAAAAGGCTTTAGCTCGAGCACGTGAACGGGATTACGAACAACGCAAGACAAGTCCCAAGTCAATTCCAGAGGCTGTCGAAACGAGGCATATGAAGATGCGCAGAATCGAGGTTGAGGACTTGACGGATAATGACGACGACTCAAATGCACTTATCACTGCTGCTCGCACAACAACTGAAGACCTGGTTCTTGTGCAGAAGGCTCATGTGAAAGAAATGCTCTCACTTAAAAATGAGATTAAGCTGGCGATGAACAAAATGGACAGTCTTTGTGAGTCATACGCTCTTGACTCCATGGACACTCACTAAGAGCAAATCATTCTTCGCTGTCGGTTATTACTTTTACTTGTTTGGTTACCTTAGATTGCCTTAGACGAATAATATTATGTTGACTAATTATTGCTTCCGCCATCAGTCGACACTTTGCTTCAACGCACCAAAGAACTTAGTTGTCAGGCTTGAACAACTTGTTTCCTCATATTTTCTTGGATTTTCGTCCTCACTCTGTTCCAGTAAAGAGAGGTAGCGCTCCTCTGAAGGTGGATGACTGTCAAACAATCCCCGAAACCCCACTCCTCCCACTCCTAGGCCATTTTCCTCATTGTGCTTTTGCATTTTGTTGAAGACTATGCTTGCTGATTTGGTATCGTAGCATGCCATTGCGGTTAGTTTTATCCCCAGCTCATCAGCTTGCCGCTCATTCTCCCGGCTATAAAGTGCTCCAACTGCAGCTCGAAGTGATGCTAATCCACTCATGAATCCTAAAGACAGTAGGCCCTCCGTGGGATCAAGTGACAAAAAGAGGATCTCTAGTGTACGAGATGCAGTCTCAAGTGTATTGCGAGCAGAGTGGTGGCCGAGTATGAGATGAGAAATCTCGTGTCCGAGAACCAGCGCCAACTCATCTTGTGATGCAATGAATGTTTCAAAGAGAGCTGTGGTAACGAAGATTCGATGGGGCAGAATTTCCGAAACAAATGCATTTGGCACAGTTGATGGTATTAGAATAAATTGCCAAGGCCCTTCTACATGCTTCCTTGCCCTGGTCAAGAGATTCACATCCTCATCCCGTTCCAATAATTGATATAGCATGTCCTCATCCTCCAACACCTCCGGTGGCATACGACTCGTTACCACCTTGACTGCTTCCGTTAGTTTTTCTTTCACATATGATCGAGCAACACTAACAATTTTCTCACCCACTATGCTGCTATTCTGTAGCATCACCATTCGTTTTTGAAGTTTGTCACGACTTTCATCGTCCTTGATATTACGCATATCAGATCGAAGTTTCGATAACAATTTCTTCGATTGTCCTTCATTCGCGATTAAAACACACTCTTTATCTTCAGGTGATGTACATCCCACGCTCGCGAGAGTAGTATCGAGTAAACTCGATTGAATCTTCTCCGGTTCACGCGAAAAATCCATAATTCCTTGTTGATAGCCGATGCCGTATACAGATAGAACGAGGAAAGGGATTCGACAATAATATGCCACCCGTGCAATAAGCTTAAATCTCAGTTGCCATTTACTTTGAATTGAAATTGCAGCAACCGATGGATGAGCAACAGCTGTTGCAGTGGACGTAGATAGCGAGGCGTAGATGATATTACGTCCACTGAAAAGAGTGTGCTTCAGTGGCATTAAGTCCGATCGACGGCAAAATAGTGGCCGCATGTGTATCTACATGCCCGCGGACAAAGTCTAAGTTTTTTATGTACTCATATATGGAACATCTAAGAACATGGATGCGACAGTGTGACAGTGGAGGGAAGGCCCAAGTATTGG
>Ga0247833_1003555_pt1 | contig 20638 bp, 21 predicted proteins | sample LaCruzMarch2015__7_FD_187117 | JGI IMG/M metagenome (GOLD analysis project Ga0247833, IMG submission 187117) | Freshwater microbial communities from meromictic Lake La Cruz, Castile-La Mancha, Spain - LaCruzMarch2015_8m | ecosystem: Environmental > Aquatic > Freshwater > Lake | place: Spain... | reverse complement strand
CGAGTTATTTTGTTTCGCCCAGCAAAACATTGAATATCAGTACTTTATATTCGGATATTAAATACCAAACCCCAGGCGGATTGAATCAAGCACAGTTTGAAAAAGACCCAAGTCAGGCACGTTTAGCAACGGCAACTTTGCCAAGTTCGATTCAGCAAAAAGCAGGAATTTATCAGAAATTATTCAATATTGGCGTTTCGCAAGAATATCGTTTAAATGCTCAATGGACAAACGTGACTAGTATTTACGGAACAGTTTCTGAACTCCGAAATCCATTTATTACGAATTATGAAATCCGTAACGAACAGACTTTTGGCGGAAGAAGCCGAATGAATTATTCATTTAATGTCGGCAATTTGAAAAATCGCTTAACAGTTGGCGGTGAACTACAAAAATCGGCTTGGGTGATTCGTAATTTTGGCAATAAAGCGGGTGTTATTGATACTTTACAGACCAACGATAACGTAGCGGCATGGAATTATTTCTTGTTTGGTCAGCTCGAAACCGACTTACCACAAAATTTCATTTTGACGATTGGCGGTAGCTATAATCGGTTTAAATATGATTTTACTCGCTTGTCTGATGCTCCGAAAATCAAGCAAATTTCTGAGTTATTGCCAGCGGCATTTTTGCCAAGAATTGCCCTTTTAAAGAAAATACAAGATAAAATCTCAGTTTTTGCGAGTGTGAGCAGTGGTTTTTCTCCGCCAACCGTTACGGAATATATCAGTGGTTATCAGAATAGCACTTTCATTCCATCGCTCGCTCCCGAAAAAGGTATCAACTACGAAATTGGTACTCGTGGAAATCTGCTAAAAAAACGAATCAATTTTGATATTACTGCCTATTCATTTCGCCTAAAAAATACCATCGTTCGCCGCACCGATAATACAGGAAGAGAAATTTTTACGAATGCAGGAAGCACACTCCAAAATGGACTTGAATTATTGTTAAATGGCCTGATTATTAAAAACATAGACAAAGAGTTCATTCAAGAATTACGAGTTTTTACGAGTTATACTTTCAATGATTACAGCTTCAAAAACTATCTTCAACTCAAAACCGATTTATCGGGCAATGCACTCACGGGCGTGCCTCGCCAAGTGTGGGTTTCGGGCGTAGATTTACAAACAAAAATGGGTTTTTATCTCAACTCAACGCTCAATTTTACTGATCGAATTCCGTTGAATGATGCCAACTCCGCTTATGCCAATTCTTATAAATTATTGAATGCAAGAATTGGTTATCGTAAAAATTTCGAGCGAATTGGTTTAAATATTTATACCGCAGGCGACAATCTACTCAATGAAGTATATAGCCTCGGCAATGACATTAACGCCGTAGGAAACCGCTATTTCAATACCGCTGCACCAAGAAATTGGCAGTTTGGAGCGAGTTTGAGTTTGTTTTTATAATTTTATTGAACAATAAGTTTTTAACTTGTTTCGTCAGGCCACTGTAAGAATGGCTGCCATTTAGATTAAATTTAAATTTAGCCCAACCAGAAAAAATCCAAAACAATACCATCATTCATAAAACCTTTTGGTAGAATTCAAGAGGATTATAGCTCATAGTTAAAATATTCTTTCTTACAAGATTATTAAGAATTCCAAACTATTTGGTATTCAAATTAATGTGTTTTTTTGTCAATTATTTACAATGATCAATAATAATATTTTATTTTAAAATTACAGAATAATTAATACTTATGAAATAGGATAATTTTAATCGACAAACTTTCTTATTGCCAAATAGCGGCCCATAAGCTTATTTCCTTTTTGCGAAACTGTTAAATATTGACCGTGGGATACTTAAGGTCTAAAATAAAACCAAAATGGTAAGAAAAATGACCTTTTTGGATAGTTACACGGCCAATAAATAACGTTATGGGTAGTAGTTAGTCAATATTCGACTTATTAAAAGGTGCGACTGACTAATTTACAATTATCTATTTGCATTACAGGAATACGTTATTAAAAACATTCAACTAATTACAAGAAAACAAATTATTAATATTTTATTAAAACAATTTACTCATGAAAAAGAATTTAATTTTACTATTAAGCATCATGATAACATTTTATGTTATACCTTGCTTTGCTCAAAAAACCATCAAATTAAACCATAAAAATACTACATACATAAATTTTGATGGTAAGATAATATCTTATAATGAATTTTCGAAAATTTCCAAAGGTGGGAAATATACATATTTAATTACTGACTTAGGAAATGGAAAAAAAGAAGTAAGACTCGAAAAAATAGTTAGCAAGACAAACAAAATTAATAATAACACAATCAAAATTAATGACAAAGATGCTATTTATAGAGATATTGATGGAAAGATTATTTCTTCAGAAGAATCTTCTAAAATTTTCAAAGGTGGGAAATATACATACACTATTACTGACTTAGGAAACGGAAAAAAAGAAATAAGACTGGTAAAAAAAGATAGCGGCAAAAGTGCTATTAAGTAGCTGAATGTGTTTAAATAACGTTATCTTTTAAGGCAAATATATAATTGTCAATAAACTGTTTCGTCAACTCCTAAAACCTGACACCTGTTCAAAAACAAAGATTCTGTTTTTAAAAATTTTTATAGTAAGACAATATCTCCTAATAAATTTTGCTGTAAGTCATACATGTTCTACATTTAGACGGTGGGTCAAGAGTTCTCTAAACGCAAATATGTAAACTTGTTGCATCAATGCCGTAGTAACACCTTTTCAACTGTCGATAGCTTTAGTTGTCGGTTTCAAATAATTTTAAACTTGGCTTTAGCCAAAAAAATAGTATTTTCGTTCAAAATTCAATCTTCACAACTCATTCGAGGCACATGAAAAATTTGTTTTTTGTCTTTCTGATAATGATATTCTCAAATTTCAGTGCTTTATATGCACAAACTTTATCACAGCACCTTTGGAAAAATCGGGTTATACTCATTCTCTCAGAAGATAATGTATCTTTTGAACGACAAATGCTTGCCTTTAAAGCCAACGAAAAGGGAATGAATGAACGAAGTTTGGTTGTTTATCACTTAAAATTTGATGAATATGAACAAGTAATGCCAAAAGGCAACGTACAGAAATCAACGAATTTATTTGAAAAGTATAAACAAGCAAATGGCCATTTCGAGCTTATTTTGATTGGCTTAGATGGCGGCATTAAACTTCGACAAAGAGAATTTCTTTCTTGTGAAAAACTATTTGCAACTATTGACTCAATGCCTATGCGGAGTTCGGAACTAAAAAATCGTGATTGAGAATTCATAAATGGCTTTAGTCCAAATCAATGTTAGGCTAAAGTCGAGTTTGTTGTTTGTTCATATTATCTACCAGCTAAAGTAGCTTGGGCCGCGTAGATGGCAAGTTATTTTACTTTTTCTTTGATGCCGTTGTTACAACGGCTGACTCAACGACTGATTTTAAAATCAGCCGAACAAACGGAACATTTCACCTAACGGGGATTTTCAAACTTCGACTTTAGAGCAGTGGATTTGTAATCCACGAATTACTCTAATGCCCTTGTACTTGTTTTCGCTTTATTACTTCTTTTATTTGCCGATGCCCTTGCCATCTTATTTTCAGATGCCGTTGAAACCCGCAATTGCTATTGAACGGCTAACAGTTCCACTTCGACACACCAAAAATAGCTCCGTCCGGATTTAAATTTAGCCACCTCACTTTAATTCAAATTCTAAAATCTACTCAAACAGCATTTTTAGATCGCTTTTCAGAAATGATTGCCATGGTATTCCACTATTTCCTATTAATAATACTTTATCAAGTTTTACTTTTTTTTGAAAAACTGCCATGCCTTTTGCACTTTGGGTTCTTCCACTTTTTATTTCTAAACCGATGATTTTTCCTTTCCGTTCTATTACAAAATCAACCTGGTCATTGCCCTCTCGCCAATAAAATAACTTTATTTCGCCCAAACGTGCTGCCCTTGCTAGATGTGTTCCGATGGCGGTTTCTACAAATCGCCCCCAAATATCTGGGCGTAAACGGCTCTCTTCCATCGAAGTTTGGCTCAATGCTGATGAAAATGCAGCATTTTGAACTTGCCACTTCGGAATTGACGCTCGTCTTCGTGCTGCATCTGGTGCGTATTTTTCGATACCACTCAGTAAACCTGCCGAATCTAACAAAGTTAGGTAATGCGACAAAGTGGTTGTATTTCCTGCATCTAATAATTGCCCTTGCAATTTGGTTAATGACACTATTTGCCCCGAATAGCTACAACCCAATTCAAACAAACGCCTAAGTAATGCTGGCTTATCTACTCGTGTTAGCATCAGTATATCTTTTGAAATGGTCGTCTCTACTAACGAATTCAATATATAATCTCGCCAACGGTCTTCGTCCTCAATCAATGATGCCGCACCTGGGTAGCCTCCAAACCAAACAAATTGCTCTACTGTAAATCCAAAAGCAGCTTCCATTTCGCCGAATGACCAATGAGTGAGTTGAATCGTCTCGAAACGCCCTGCCAAAGATTCGCTTAGCCCTTGCTGCAATAATAATCTTGCCGAGCCCAACAAAATGACTTTGATAGACATACCAGAAAAACTATCTTTATCCCATTCTGATTTTACGATTTCTGCCCAATTTTCTATTTTCTGGACTTCGTCTATTACAAAAATAACGTCGCTTGCCTCTGAAGTTTTGGCTAAAAACCTGGCTGTTTCCCATTGTTGTTCTATCCAAAAGCCGTTGCTACTGGCTACTGCATCTGCAGCTACAAAATGATGAGGTGCTGTAACGCTCATGATTAGTTGCCGCACTAAGGTAGTTTTACCAACTTGTCGAGGTCCCATGATGACCTGTATGAAGCGTCGTGGTTCGGTTATTCGTTTTTTGATTTGTTGTAATTCTGGTTTCTCAAACATGATTTGTAATTTTACTCAGTGCGTTTAGTAAAACTACTCAATATATTGAGTAAAATAAGTATATTTGAAAAAAATTATTTTTTGTGAATGAATATATTATATTAGGATTTACAAATACTCATTCTCTGATGCCGTTGAAATCCGCAATTGATATTGAACGGCTGAAACAACGATTTTAAAATCACCCTAACTTTCAAACTTTATTGGCTAACACCCAGGCGAACCTTTATAATAACAATAAAATAAATCTTTAATGAAAATTCTAAATATATTCTTTGCATTTTTTCTTTTTTCTTGTTCAAAAGATTTTGATGAAACTTCTGAATCTAACAATCAACTTTATTTTCCAACAATAAATTCGACAACTTGGGAAACCAAAACACCTGAAAACCTAAAATGGAATTCAACTCAAATTCAACCATTATATGATTTTTTACAAACAAATAATTCTCGAGCTTTTATATTATTGAAAGATGGCAAAATTGTTCTCGAAAAATATTGGGGACTTGATCTTTTTGGGGCAGCATTTAACCAAAATTCCAATTGGTATTGGGCTTCAGCAGGAAAATCTTTGACATCTGTTTTAATAGGGATTGCCCAAACTGAAGGAATAATTAATATTAACAACAAAACTTCCACTTATTTAGGTGCAGGTTGGTCAAGTTTGCCTTTGGCTAAAGAAAATTTAATTACAGTAAAAAACCAACTTACTATGACCACAGGATTAAATTTTAATGTTTCAGATTTAGATTGTACTTTACCTAATTGCCTACAATATAATAAAGATGCTGGTACCCAATGGTTTTATCATAATGCACCCTATACATTACTAGAAAAAGTAGTTTCTAATGCCTCAGGTAAAACCTTCAATAATTATACAGATGAGAAGATAGAATCTAAAATTGGCATGTCAGGAACTTGGGTTCTTTCGGGATTTAATAATATTTACTATAGTAAAGCAAGAGATATGGCTCGTTTTGGTTTACTAGTTCTTAATAAAGGAAAATGGGAAAATACAATAGTTTTAAATGATGCAGATTATTTTGCATCCATGACCACCACATCACAAAATCTCAATCCTGCCTACGGATATTTATGGTGGTTAAACGGAAAATCATCAATTATTTTTCCAGGTTTACCCAGTACATATCCAAAATCCTTAGCGGAAAATGCACCTTCTGATCTTTTTAGTGCTTTAGGAAAGAATGGTCAATTTATTGATGTGATTCCGAGCAAAAATATGGTAGTAATTCGAATGGGTGATGCAGGATTGGATGGAAGTGCAGCTGCCATCAATTTTCATAATGAAATGTGGGCAAAAATAAAAGCAATAGTTCCATGAAAGAAATTTCGTACCTTCCGTATCTCCCGAAGGCACGTAGGGGACACGGATGGAATTGGTCTTAGAAACTAAGACTTAGATTTTAATCAATTAAAAATATACTAAATATTCTCTTATTCTACGAGAAGACAAGTTGCAAACTTGTCCTACAAAATTATTCCACCGAAACCATTTTCAAACAAACAGGCACAGGAACTTCAATTTGCTTGCCTATTGGTGATAATTTCCCTGTTTTGGCATCTCTTTTGAAAATCGTGATATTATCTGTTTCTTGGTTGGCTACCAAAACAAACTTTCCGTTGGGTGTAATCATAAAATTACGAGGTATTTTTCCCAAAACTGGCTCGTTGCCGATGTAGGTCAGTTTACCAGTTTTTGGGTCAATGCTATACATAACTATGGTATCAATCATATTTGTGGGAGCAAAAACACCATTTTTATTGCCCGCATCTACAAAACGATTCGAGCCATACAAAAACTTTCCGTCGGGCGAGATATGAATATCGGCACAAAAACTTTTGTTTTTATCTTTAAAATCTTTGGCAAGCGTCGTGATTGTTTGAAAAGGCGTTAGTTTTCCCGAAGCATAATTGAAAGCCGTAACGGTGCTACTTAACTCTTGAATCACATAAGCAAATTTGCCGTTTGGATGAACCGTAAAATGGCGTGGCCCCGAACCATCGGTTAACTTTCTAAAAGCTGGTTTTCCTTCCAAAAGTTTTCCATTTTTTGCATCCAAACTATACGTCATGATTTTATCAATGCCCAAATCTGGCACAAAAATATCTCGATTATTAGGGGCAATATTTACCGAATGAACGTGCGGTTTTTCTTGACGACCAGTATTTGGGCCTTTACCTTCGTGATTAATGGTTTGAGTTGCTTTGCCAAGTGAACCATCAGCTTCAACAGGCAAAATCGACAAATTCCCTCCCGAATAATTTCCTACCAAAACCCATTTTCCTGTTTTGTCAATGCTAATATGACATGGATGAGCTCCACCGGATGATTGGGTATTTAGTTTTGTCAAGCTTCCAGACTTTTTATCAAAACTAAAAGAATAAACAAAACTATCAATATCATTTTCTCCTACTGAATAAACAAATTTTTTGTTGGGAGAAACTGCCAAAAAAGATGGATTTTTGATGCCAATGGCTTTACTAACAGCACTAAATTCCCCAGTATTGGTATTGAATTTATAGACATAGATTCCCTCGCTTGGATTTTTAGTATTTGGACGTGTATATGTGCCAACAATTAAAAATTGCTCATCCTTTGACTGAGATTTGCTGATTTGTGGTAAAAAAAATAAGCTGCAATAGAAGGCAGCTAAGGCTTTCTTGAAATTCATAAAAAATACTATAGTTTTAATGTTTTTTTCAAAGATATACTAATATTATCTTGATTTCAAGATTAGCAATAATCTCTGAGATAATATATTTTAATGCACAAAAATTTATTGCGAATAATTTTACAAAATATATATTTGTGAAAATATTTAAACGTGTTATAAAAAAACAATGCTCTAATATCTCAATTTATTAGAGTAAATCTAACCTATTCTATAAAATGATTGAAAAACTGCTACAAAAAGGAGTGATGGTTATCCACGCCCTAAAAGGTTATGAATACCACGAAAAAAGAATTATTGAGTTATTTGACAAGATGGGCATGTCCTATGAGTTCGTTACGGATGGCGACCCAATTCATTTCAGACAAGAAGTTTTTGAAAAATATTTTGTTTCAAACATAAGAGATATTTTATCCGATGGTGTGCTTTCCTGTACTTTAAATCACATATTTGCTCTTGAAAAAATTGTTGAGAAAGAACTTGATTATGCTCTCATTTTTGAAAATGACCCTTTTTTTTTAGGAAATTTTGTAGAAGATATAAAGCTGATTTTTGATGAAGTTAAAAGCCTTGATAAAGGATTTATGATTTCATTAGAAAATAGCACTTTAAGGTTTCCTTCATACTGGGATATTAAAAAAGACAAGCATTTATATCAAGCGACTACGTGTAGGATGTCGGGGTCTTATATAATTGATGGAAAAGGAGCTATTGATATTCTTCAAGAATTGAAAGCCAATAAATGCCCAACGGTTATTGATGGCTGGCACGACCAATTGATTCTACAAAATATCATTAAAATGTATTGGGTGCATCCGCCTATGGTAGAAGAAGGCTCGCATAATGGACACCTAAATGCAACAATTTCTACTAAGCCTCGAAGTCAATATAGGAGATTTGAATGGATAATGCAGAAATTTTATAAATATTATATCAGAAGATTATTCCCAAATAAATACATAATTAAACCGAATACGAAAAAAGTATGATCGATTCATCGAGAGAACCAGTTATTACAAGAGTCGAAAGCGACGATGATGTCAGAGGGATTTTAGCACTTCAACAAAAAAACCTCAAGAAAAACCTTGCACCAGAACAAATCCAAAGTCAAGGATTTTTAACGGTCGAGCATAAATTTTCAGTACTAAAAGCCATGAACGATGCTCGTCCGAGTGTTATCGTAAAAGATGGCGATATGGTTGTGGCTTATTGTTTGGCAATGTTGCCACAATTCCGAAACGATGTACCAGAATTAATAGCATTATTCGATACCATTGACAAAATCGACTATGAAAGTCAAACACTAAAAGACTTCAAATATGTAGTAATGGGGCAAGTTTGTGTTGGAGAAGGCTACCGAGGTATGGGCTTTTTTGATGGAATGTATCAGAAACTTAGAGAAGAATTATCTGCAAAATTTGAACTATGTGTAACTGATATTTCAACCAATAATAGTCGCTCGTTGAAAGCTCATGCACGAGTAGGATTTATTCCAGTAAAAGATTTCCATGATGCGATACTGGGCGAAGTTTGGCGAGTAGTGGTTTGGAATTGGTAATAAAACTTTATTAATGTTGTAAATTGTAAAGCCATACTTTACAATTTACAACATTAAAAGACTTGGTATTTTGGAAACAAGCTAATTTACTTCAAATTAGCTAAAGCCGCTTTTACTCTTTCAACTGCTTCAGTAAGAGCCTCATCAGAAGCGGCAGTTGAAAGACGTAAACAGTTTGGAGCTCCGAACGAGCCACCACCAACAAGTGCTACGTGTGCTGTTTCGAGCAACCACATACACAAATGGTCAGCGTCTTTAATAGTTACGTTTCCGTCAGATTTTCCGAAATAATAACTTACATCTGGAAATGCGTAGAACGCTCCGTCTGGCATATTTACTTTGAAACCTGGGATTTCTCTTAATAAACCAACTACCAAATTACGACGACGTAAGTAAGCCATTTTCATCATTTCGGCCGCCGAAGTATCTTCCCAAGCTACAACTGCTGCACGTTGAGCAATTGAGTTTGTTCCCGAAGTTACTTGTCCTTGTAGTTTTTCTACTGCATCAGCAATCCATTTTGCCGCTGCGATGTAACCTAAACGCCAGCCAGTCATGGCAAAACCTTTTGCAAAACCATTTACTGTTATTACACGGTCTTTCAATGATGGAATAGAACCCATGCTGAAATGTCCTTCGTCAGTGAAGTTGATATATTCGTAAATTTCGTCAGCTAAAACAAAAATATTATCATGTTTTTCGATAACCGCCGCTAATGCTCTCAACTCTGCTTCGCTATAAATGGATCCAGTTGGGTTATTTGGCGAAGCATACATTACGATTTTTGTACGGTAAGTGATGGCTGCTTCTAATTGTTCAGGTTTTACTTTGAAATCATTTTCAAATTTTCCTTCAACAATTACTGTTTTTCCTTCAGCCAATTTTACCATTTCTGAATAACTCACCCAGTACGGAGATAAAATAGCTACTTCATCACCTGGATTAATCAAACAAGCAATAACATTTGCTAAAGAGTGTTTTGCTCCTGTCGAAACCACAATATTTTCTGGTTTCCAATCTATATTATTCTCACGTTTAAGTTTGTCTGCAATAGCCTTTCGTAGTTCAGGAATACCTGCTACGGGCGTGTAGTGGTGAAAACCTGCGTCGATTGCCGCTTTTGCAGCATCACAAATGTGTTTTGGGGTTTTGAAATCGGGTTCTCCAATAGAGAGATTGATTACTTTGTTTCCCAGTGCCGCTAATTCACGTGACTTTTTCGACATACCAAGCGTGGCAGATTCTTCCAACGCATTGATTCTGTCAGCGACTAAATTTAATGCAGACATGATACTTTTTTGTAAAATTGATAATAAAATTGAAAAATTGAGTAAAACAGCTCAAATCGGGTGCAAAATTACTTCCTTTACAGTTGAAAAACCACATTTTTTGTAATAAAGATTTTAGACAAACGACATGAGACAAGAGAAAAATTTTGAGTTTTTGGTATTTTTCCTCTCAAATCTTTTGTCTCTTGTCTTATGTCAAAAAACTTTAAACTCAATTCTCAAAGTTAGCCTCACGTTTTTGCATTTTAGCGGCAAAGGCTTCTTGAAGGTCGTTTGAGAGCAGCATAGCGGCATTCCAAGTGGCCATGTAATTGAGTCCGTCGGCAACTGAGTGGTCACGGGTGTGAAGCAAAATATGTTTTGTGCCACGAATCGACAAAGGCGATTTTGAAGCAATCGTAATTGCTATTTTCATTACTTCCTGCATCATGGTGGTTTTATCTGTAAACGAACGATTGACGATGCCGATTTTCTCAGCTTCTTTTCCTTCCACATTGCGGCCAGTATAAGCCATTTCTCGCACCAGTCCATCGCCGATGAGTTTGGGTAAACGCTGTAAAGTGCCTAAATCGGCCACCATTCCCATATCTATTTCTTTGATAGTAAAATAAGCATCATCGGTACAATAACGCATATCACAACCACAAACTAAGTCGATTCCGCCACCAATACAGCCACCATGAATGGCAGCCAAAACAGGTTTCGAGCAATTTTCGATGGCATTGATTGGAGCTTGTAAACGAAAGACATCTTTACGCACACGCTCACGTCGGCGAGCATCACACACAACGTTGGTCTGTGAAACCGACATCAACAAACTCAAATCAATTCCTGCACAAAAATGCTTGCTTTCACCGCCCTCCAGCACCACAACTCGTACTTCGGGGTTTTCGTCGAGGTATTCAAAAACTTCGGTGATTTCGTCCCAAGCGGTTTGATTCAAAGCATTGGCTTTTTCGGGGCGATTGATTATCACATGAGCAATATGGTCTTCGATTGATAGTTTGAGCGTTTGCATGATGGTTTTGTTGTTGAATGATAAAAAAAACGGCAAAGCCATTTTGATTGACTTCACCGTTAAAATTAAGAAACTTTTACTATATTTCTTCTTATTTCTTATCTCCACTCGTCTGAGTTCCTGCTGGTTTGTTTTTCAATGCTTCTTGCATTGGGTTTGAACCGCCACCGCCAAAACTTCTTTGCTTAAAGGCTTGGAATTTTGTTGGTTGCTCGGGTTCTTTCGGGAACGCATTATCTGAAGTATCGATATCTGGAATTTCGTGATAAGGATCAAGTTTGAATTTGGCTACTTTTTTAGTCGTCACCAAAGTTTTCTTTACTTCTTTATCATTCAAACGCCAAATTTCTGCTGGAATACGTACATCTTCTGTGGTTCCATCTTCAAATTCCATTCTGATAATTATTGGCATTATAAGACCGCCTTTATTTTTCACGTTTACCACATAAAAGTTTTTACCTGCTTCGATGAGTTTTCTGTCGTCTTCGCCCAAAGTTGATAAGTACTGCTCGTATTTCTTTTTGTCAGCATCGGTTACAGCATATCTATCATACGAATTATAGAAATCTTTCATCGTAGAATCTGCTTCAACAACTGTTTCTTTAATATCCGTTTTGTTTCTGATATTGCTCAAAGTCTGTGCTTTTGCATCGGCATCGGCTTTAGCGGCTGCTTTTAGTTTTGTTGGGTCTTGGCTGTCAACACTGTACCATTCTACATTCGCAATGGCTTGGTCAGCAGGCTCAACTCCGTAGAACCAACCTTTCCAGAACCAATCCAAATCAACACCCGAAGCATCTTCCATTGTACGGAAGAAATCGGCTGGTGTTGGGTGCTTAAATGCCCAACGACGTGAATATTCTTTGAAAGCATAGTCGAATAACTCACGACCCATGATTGTTTCACGCAAAATATTCAAGCCAGTTGCTGGTTTTGAATAAGCATTTGGCCCGAATGTTCCTGGTAAAATATTATCAGAACTACTCATAATTGAGTTTTGTTTGTTCTGGTCAATTTTCATGTAGCCCGTAATATATTGAGGTTCAATGCCCGTTGCAGGGAAATTTCTATCCCATTCCAAACAAGATAATCCTTCCAAGAAAGAGTTTAAACCTTCATCCATCCACGACCACTGACGCTCGTCAGAATTTACAATCATCGGGAAGAAATTATGTCCTACTTCGTGAATAACCACCAAAATCAAGAAGTTTTTTGTGCCTTCTGAGTATGTTCCGTCAGCTTCTGGTCTTGCACCGTTAAAACTCATCATTGGGTATTCCATGCCGCCGACCGAACCGTGTACTGAGTAAGCAACAGGATAAGGGTAAGCAACACTACGTTTCGAGTAGCTCGTAAGCGTGTGTGCTACAACTCTCGTAGAATATTGTCCCCAAAGTGGATTGGCTTCTTTTGGGTAAAGCGACATCGCCCAAACTTTTTTACCTTCTACATCAACTTGCATGGCATCCCAAATAAATTTACGAGAAGCCGCAAAAGCGAAGTCACGCACATTTTTAGCAGCATAAATCCAAGTTTTTTTGCCAGTTGGCTTGCCTTTTTCGGCAGCCTCAGCATCTTCTTGTGTTACGATTGCAATGGGAGTTTTAGTATTTTTTGCTTGTTCCCAACGCTTAATTTGCGTAGCTGTCAATACATCTTTTGTATTTTGAAGTTCGCCAGTTGCACCAACAACCATGTCGTTTGGTACGGTCAAAGCTACTTTATAGTCTCCAAATGGCAAAGTAAATTCGCCTTGTCCTAAAAACTGCTTGTGTTGCCAGCCGTTTACATCATCATAAACCGCCATGCGTGGAAACCACTGAGCAATTTCGTACAAGACATTTCCATCTTTCGGGAAAAGTTCATAACCACTTCTTGCTCCACTTCCTTTCAAATCTACGATATTAAATTTCCAATCAACTTGTAGCGTAAACGACATTCCTTTAGCCAAAGGCGTTGGTAAATCTATACGCATCATTGTTTCGTTGATGGTATATTTCAAGTCTTTTCCGAGAGCATCTTTTACGGCTGAAATCTTATAGCCATAATCTTTGGCATTTGCTCCTGTCATACTACCAAGCGTATTAAAACTTGCTCCATTGGCTGGATTTATAGCAGATTGACCAATATTTGAACCCATCGAACCTTTTGCAAAGAGATTTTGGTCGAGTTGTAGCCACAAATATCTTAATTCTTCGGGGGCATTATTGGTATAAGTAATTTTTTCAGTTGCCGAAATCGACTGTTTTGAATCGTCCAATTCAGCCTTGATGTCGTAGTCGGCTTTTTGTTGCCAATAGTCTCGCCCAGGGCTACCTGCTGCCGTGCGGAAAGTGTTTGGCGTAGGCAATGCGGATCCCATTTGCTCGAATCGGGTATTAGAATTGTATTCGGTAGTGGCCGCAGGACGTTGAGCCTGAACCACCAAACTACAACTGATAGTAATTAGGGTAAAGATGGATAGTTTTTTCATATAAAATAGATGAAGTTTGATTTTATGCGAAGATAGAAAGAAAAAATTATTTTTGATGAAGCATAAAGAAAAAGCTGCTTGAAAAATGAATTTTCGAGCAGCTTTCCTAAAATTATTGACTAATAATATTATGCCTCAACTTCAATAACATTGATTTTTTGGATTTTATCTCCTTGACGAATCTCATCAACGATGTCAAGTCCTTCAACAACTTTACCGAAACACGTATGATTACGGTCTAGGTGTTGTGTATTTGAGCGATTATGGCAGATGAAAAACTGAGAACCACCAGTGTTACGTCCACGGTGAGCCATTGAAAGAACGCCTTTGTCGTGGTATTGATTATTTCCTGTCAATTCACAAGGGATTGTATATCCTGGGCCACCACCACCTGTACCATCAGGGTCGCCACCTTGAACCATAAAATTTGGAATTACACGGTGGAAAATCAAACCATCGTAAAATCCTTTTTTTGCTAAAGTAACAAAGTTATTTACTGCAATCGGAGCGTCTTGCTCATAAAATTCGATTGTCATTGTACCTCTGTCTGTAATCATTTCTGCTTTTAACATACTTTTTTGAATTTGGTAATTTGTATTTTTTGAAATAAATAAAATTCTGTTTTGGTGTCTGATCGAAGCCGAAGACCTGCATCGCAAACAGTGTCTTCGACCGCTCCGGCGGACTGATACGCTCAGACACCATTTGCGAGTATGTAAAATTATACATTCACCCGCCAATCGTTGTCATTGATTCTGAAACTACGCTTGTACGACGATTTTCAGCTTCAAAACCATCTTTTGCTCGATTTTGTAAGGCATCATAAATGCGTTGTTTGATTTCTTCATCAGATAATTTCTGACGCATGAAATCTCTTACGTTGAAAACACCGTCATCATATAAGCAAGTTCGGAAACTGCCCGTAGGCGTTACACGAATGCGATTGCAAGTGCCGCAAAAAGTTCGACTGAATGCTGCAATTACGCCGACTGTTCCTTTAAAATTTGGAATATGATAATTATATGACGTAGAATTAGGTTCATCTTGTAATTTATACAATTCGGGGTGTGCCGAACGTATTAAATCCATGATGCGTTTGTAACTCCAAAATTCCATTTGTTCGGGACGAAGACCTTCGCCATTGAAAGGCATTTCTTCAATAAATCTCAATGAAACATTTTGATTACGAGCCAATTCGACCATTGATAAAATATCTTCGTCGTTTTTACCCGCCATCACGACAGTATTGATTTTTACAGGAATATCGTGTTCGAGAAGGGCTTCGAGTGTTGCCCAAACTTTCGGAAATTCATCTCGTCGAGTAATTTCAAAAAATCGTTGGCGGTCGAGCGAATCAAGGCTAAGATTAACTGAGCTTACACCAATTTTCTTTAATTCTGGCACTAAAGGAGCAGTAAGTACGCCGTTGGTTGTAATATTTATTTTATTGATGCCTTCAATTTCGGATAATTTCCACAGAAAAGGAATAATATCTCGGCGAACGAAAGGCTCTCCGCCCGTGATTCTGACTTTACTAATGCCCATTTCGGCCAAAATCGTACAAAGTCGAATCATTTCTTCGTAGCTCAATAAATGCGGTTTCGGCAGATATTGGATTCCTTCTTCGGGCATACAATAAAAGCAACGCAAATTACAGCGATCGGTAACAGCCAATCTCAAATAATTAATGGTTCTTCCGTGATTATCTATGAGCATTGAGGGGCGTAAATCTTTAAAATTATGCTGCAATCATTGAGTGAACCTCAATTTTATATATACTTAATGCTTCTTGAAGTTCGGAAATAGCTCTTTCTTTCAAAAATTCATACTGCTCTTTTGACAGGCTATCATTCGTAACTGTTTTATGATAATATATCATCTGATTGAGTTTTTCGATTTGTTTCAATACTTCTAAAACCTTCAAGTCATAGTCGGCTATGATTTCTTTTTCCATGTTTTAGCTAATTTTTATTTGAATAAAACCTTTTGAGAAAGACTTGCCTTCTTTATTCATTTTTGAGTTAGAAAATTTATCAACCCAATAATATTTATCAAACGTTGTTGCTTTAAACATTTGATGGTCTTCGGGAAATAATTTCAAGATATATGCGTCAACCTGTGTTGTTTTCCAAGTTTTAATAGCCGTAAATTTACTTCTAATTAAGCCTTCAAACTGCTCTTGAATTTTGTAATCAAGCAAAAAAACAACATCAATATCATTTGGATTGATTTTTCGAGAAACAAAACTACCATTTACCCACAAAGTAAATGATTTACAGATTTCTGTTTGAAATTCAGCAATATATGCTTCAAATTTCTCAAAAGTCTTGTGTCGAGTAGAAGTGTCTTCAAAGCTTTAAACAAAAACTTGCTTAAAATCGTCCCAAGAAATATCAATTATTTGATTAGGCGTTAGATTTCCTCGAATATCAAACTGTAATTCCATCAAGTAAATATACTCTCATTTCGCATAAAAAACCAAAAGAGGCACAGAATTCTCTATGTCTCTTTTGAGTATTGTTTATTAAGAAGAGTTTTTAAGCTACTGACTCAGCTAAAACCAAAACTTTATTTTTGGCTGCTTCAACTACGCCACCATCCACAACGAAAGTTTCCTTTTTGCCGTTGGCTTCAATAACTAAGTTTCCTTTAGCGAGTGTGCTAACGATGGGTGCGTGGTCTTTCAAGATTTGAAATCCACCATTGTTTCCTGGTAAAATTACCGAATCAACAACACCAACATAAACTTTCTTATCAGGAGTAATTATTTCTAAGTTCATAATCTAGCCCCCTAACCCCCAGAGGGGGAACGCAGGGGATACGCTTTTTTAGTTAATCACTCCCCCTCTGGGGGCAGGGGGGCTTTTTATTTTGACGCTTCTGCAATTAATTTTTCTCCTTTTACTACGGCATCTTCGATAGTTCCTACCAAGTTGAATGCAGATTCTGGAAGGTGGTCATAATCGCCATCCATGATTTGGTTAAAGCCTTTGATTGTATCGTTGATGTCAACCAAGACCCCTTTCAAACCTGTAAATTGCTCAGCAACGAAGAACGGTTGAGATAAGAAACGTTGTACACGTCTTGCACGTGATACAGTCAATCTATCTTCTTCTGAAAGTTCTTCCAAACCAAGAATCGCAATAATATCTTGTAATTCTTTATAACGTTGTAAAATCAACTTCACACGTTGAGCCGTATTATAGTGAGCATCGCCCAATACATCTGCTGACAAAATACGTGAAGATGAATCAAGAGGGTCAACCGCAGGATAGATACCTAATTCAGCAATTTTACGACTCAATACAGTTGTTGCGTCAAGGTGAGTAAATGTTGTTGCTGGAGCAGGGTCAGTCAAGTCATCGGCAGGAACGTAAACGGCCTGTACTGATGTAATTGAACCACGCTTTGTTGAAGCGATACGCTCTTGCATCGTACCCATTTCAGTTGCCAATGTTGGTTGATAACCTACCGCTGATGGCATACGACCTAAAAGTGCCGATACTTCAGAACCCGCTTGTGTAAAACGGAAGATATTATCAATAAAGAAAAGAATATCACGACCTTTACCTTCGCCATCACCATCACGGAAGTGTTCGGCAATTGTCAAACCCGAAAGAGCTACACGAGCACGAGCTCCTGGAGGCTCATTCATTTGACCGAAGATAAATGTTGCTTGTGATTCTTTCAAAGCTTCTCTATCTACTACGCTCAAATCCCAGCCACCTTCTTCCATTGAATGTTGGAATTTTTCACCGTACTTTACGATTCCAGACTCAATCATCTCACGGAGTAGGTCATTACCCTCACGAGTACGTTCACCTACACCCGCAAATACTGAAAGACCAGCGTAAGCTTTGGCAATATTATTAATCAACTCTTGAATCAATACGGTTTTACCTACACCCGCACCACCGAACAAACCAATTTTACCACCTTTTACATAAGGAGCCAAAAGGTCAATTACTTTGATACCAGTGAAAAGTACTTCGGTAGCCGTTGCTAAGTCTTCAAATTTAGGAGCGGCACGGTGAATAGACATACCTTTTGTCTTTACCTCACCCAAACCATCAATTGCGTCGCCAACAACGTTGAACAAACGACCTTTGATTTCTTCGCCAGTTGGCATCATGATGGGCGTACCCAAGTGAAGAACTTCCATTCCACGTTGTAAACCTTCAGTTCCTTCCATCGCAATGGCACGAACTCGGTCTTCACCAAGGTGTTGTTGAACTTCAAGAATTACTTTCTGACCGTTTGCCTTAAATACTGACAACGCATCGAGAATTGGAGGAATTTGAGAGTTTTCACCTTCAAAACTTACGTCCACTACTGGTCCGATAATCTGTGAGATTTTACCGATATTTGCCATTTATTGAGAATTTTAAATTAAAATCTGAAACGTTGATTTTAGTGTACTCGCATTTCAGCGTGCAAAATTAGATAATCAAGTTCTGAAAAGCAAAACTTGTGACATAGTTTTTGTATTTTTTTTAGAGAAAAGTTCTTTTTCTGCCTTATTTGTTGGAGTAAAAGAGGAAAAGGGGGAGATTATGGATTTGGAAGGTTTGATTTAGGAAGCAAAATCTATTGATTATTATTCAAAGTATTGAGTAAATGTTTGAAATCTTCGGCTTTGATGATAGGAATGTTAGGGAACTTGATTTTTTGTAAAGCTTTAAAATGCTTATCATCTGTTACAATATAATGGGCATTTGCAGAAAAAGTACAATCAACAAATTTGTTATCATCAATGTCGGAAACAATAAGGTTTAGACGAAAATAAGGTTCTATTCTTCTGGTGTTTGGTAAAATTATCAAGAAGTCGAGAAAGGTTTTAGCTGTGAGAAAACCATAAAATTGCGTAATTTTCTCTTCATATTCAGATAAAATCTCATTACTCACAACGATTTAGTATGCTTCTTGATAAAGTTTATCAAACAAATCAGCTAAATTTGATTTTATCGAAATTGCTCTCAAAACTACATTCGTATTTAATACAACCCTCAAATTAGCCATTATTTAGAAGATTCAAAAAACGCATCAGAATATTCTTTTTCTGCCCAAACGGCATCGGCTTGTTGGCGAAGTCGTTTTAAAAAAAACTGAGCCATTTCTTTTTTTAAATCATTCAGTGTTTGGTCGTCTATGCCTACCGAATAAAGTTTGAGCAATTCTAACTGAACATTTGATAAAGGTGGTTTTAATTCTGTTAACATTATATTTGTAAATTTAATAATGCAATTTAATAGTTTTTTAGAGAAAAGTTCTTTTTCTGCTTTATTTGTTGGAGTAAAAGAGGAAAATGAGTTTAGTTACAGACTTTGTAGGTGGCCGTGGGGTCTTTTTCCCACCTTGTTTTACTTGATTGAGATTGTTTACGCAGATGGTTTGGTTTTTTTAAACAAAACAATTGATGCGGTGCATCTCTCAATCAGGGATTTGTATTTTATACATCCCAAACTTGTTTTTTACTTATTTGTCTTCTATTTTTACAATACAAAATTCAATAACCATGACACAAATTGTTTTAGAAATTGATAATGACAAGGATACTCGTCTTTTTTTGGATTTGGCGGAAAGACTAAATATAAGGTTTAGAACAAGTTATTCACAAATTAGGAAAGCTAAAAAAGTTAGTGATTTAACCTCAAATGAATTACATAACATTATCCAAGATGGAAAAGGCTTGGCTTTTTTGGAAGATGAAGCCGAGAATATTTATACTGATGACAACCTTAAAGTTAAATTCTAACGTTAATGGTAAAAGGTGCTATTGTTCTAACTATTTTTCCATTTACTGACCTTTCTTCAACAAAACGTCGCCCTGCATTGGTAGTTTCAGCCAAAGAATCTTTGCAAGGTGATGTAATTGTTGCATTTATTTCTTCGGTTGTTCCTCACAAATTGACGTCAGTGGATTATCTTATTTCAACTTCCCATTCTGATTTTGCTATTTCTGGACTTATCAAAGATTCGGTGCTAAAAGCAGATAAATTGGCAACGCTTAATAAATCTGTTTTTTCGGGAATCTTAGGAAATCTAAGCCAACCTGCCTTGCAAGATATTGATAATTGCTTAAAATCAGCTTTGAATATTGTGTGAAATTAGCTTTTTAGTGCATTTGAAGTTGCACTAACTTATTGATAATCAAACAGTTAGTGCTGTGTTTGCAATTCTAACAAGGTTTTGGCTCAAACTGAATAAAATTTAAGTCTAAGCAGGAAAATAAGATTAGTTGCAGACTTTGTAGGTGGCGGTGGGGTCTTTTTGCCATCTCACTTGGGGTTGGTTTAATTTGCTTACACAGATGGTTTGGATTTTGTTGTTTTGGCAATATAGGTTTTCCAAAATTGTATTTTTACTGATATCTAAATTTAATAATTGATTTTCCGAACAAGATAGAAGTCGTAATTTTGTATTTTTACTAACATCTAAACTTGTTAAATTATTAACGAAGCAAGAAAAATTACGCAAAACTGTATTTTTACTTAAATCTAATCGTGTCAATTGATTATAACTACAATAGAACTCGTCTAAGAATGGATTGTTACTAATGTCTAAATTTACTAACGAATTGTAACTACAATCTAAATACCTTAAACCAATATTTTTGCTTAAATCTAAACGTGTTAATTGATTACCACTACAAGTTAAACGCTCTAAATTTAGGTTATTACTAATGTCTAAATTTGTTACATCATTTGAAGCAAACG
>Ga0247833_1003550_pt1 | contig 20682 bp, 22 predicted proteins | sample LaCruzMarch2015__7_FD_187117 | JGI IMG/M metagenome (GOLD analysis project Ga0247833, IMG submission 187117) | Freshwater microbial communities from meromictic Lake La Cruz, Castile-La Mancha, Spain - LaCruzMarch2015_8m | ecosystem: Environmental > Aquatic > Freshwater > Lake | place: Spain... | reverse complement strand
GCTCGATACCGGTGCTACTGGCCGCCCTGGCAGCCCTGCTGGGGGATCTGCGGCTGTTTGGCACGGCCAGCTTCCCTGGCTACGTGCAGGGGCAATTGCTGATCGGCATCGCTGCCGGGCTCTACTGGCCGGCGGTTGAGCTGGCGGTACCCCTGGGCTGCCGCATGGGGCCTGCCCCGATTCCCACCGCCCGGGGCTATGCATTGGTGCGCAGCGCCGATGCGGCTGGGATTGCGGCTGGAGCCCTGCTCGGGGCGCTGCTGGCGGCGGCCGGCCATCTGCGGGGCATCTACCTGATCGACATCATCTGTCTGCTGGTGGTGGTAGTGCTGCTGCTCAGGCAGCCCCTGCAGCGGGCTAGCCCTGCCAGCTTCGATCCAGCAGACCACACCCCCTGGCGCCAATGGTTGCCGCCACTGCTGCCTCTACTAGCGATCAGCCTGCTGGCTACCTCGCTCCCCGCACTGATGCAGAGCGCCCTGCCCCTGGATCTGGTGCGCGGCGGCCTGGAGCGGGCCGCCATGCCCGAAAGCCTGGGGGCTCTACTGGTTGGTCTGCAGCTAGGCGTGCTGGTGCTGATCCAGTGGCCGGTGGGTCAGGCCCTGGCCAAGCGTCCGATTGCGCAGGGGCTAGGGCTGAGCCTGGCCTGCTTTGCCATGGGCACGGTGCTGCTGGCCTTTTCAGCCCTGAGCAGCCAGGGGCTTTGGCTGGTGCTGCTGGCCCAGCTGCCCCTGGCCCTTGGGGCAGCTGCTTTCCTGCCGATTGCCACCGCAGCGGTGATCGAGCTCAGCCCCAAGGAGCACCAGGGCTTGGCCATGGCTCTTTTTTCCCAATGTTTTGCCCTGAGCGCTCTAGGGGCGCCACTGCTGGCCGGCTTAGCCCTCGATGCCCAAAGACACGCCGGTGGCTTCTGGATCGGCATGACCCTGCTATGCCTGGCTGGCCTCAACCTGGTGAAGCGACTCAGGCCGAGGCCAGCTGCGGATTTTGGATCGGAAGGGGTGAGCTGAAACCCCTGTCCGAAACCTGTACACGCTGTACAACTTCTAGAAGTTGTAAGGATTCCGAGGGGGCCGTGCTTCAGGCCGAGGCCGGTGGTTGTTCTTGAGCGGAGGCCTGCTTAGCGACCCAGGCCTCGTGGGGCAGGGGCTCGGTGCCGTATTCCCAGTCGTCGTAGTCGGGATCATTGCGGATCTTCTGGTGCAGCTCCTTCTGCACATCGAAATCATGCTGCGATTCAGGCTGCGATTCAGGCTGCGATTCAGGAGGGGAGGAGGGTGCGGGTTGCTGGGAAGGGTCAGTCATGACACCACGGGGGCTTTTTTCCATTCTGAAGCAACCCGAAGCGGCGCTCTCACGGCAACTGTTTAGCTGCATAAACGCATAGCTTCAGCACAACAAAGTTGATGCATGGGGTTACTAGAGGCGAACGGTCTGCTGGGCCAGCTGCTGGCGGAACTCAGCCACGGTGCTGGCCAGGCCTTCAGAAAGAGGGATTCGCGCCCGCCAGCCCAGCGCCGCCAGGCGGCTGACATCCAGCTGTTTTTTGGGGGTGCCGTCGGGCTTGCTGGCGTCCCAACAGATCTCGCCCTGGAAACCGGTGGCGGCCGCAATGGCCTCTGCCAACTCGCGGATGCTCAGGTCGACGCCCGTGCCCACGTTAAGAAACTGGAGCTGATCTGGCCCAGGCTGCCAGTGCTCGAGGGCAAACAGGCAGGCCTCGCCGAGATCATCCACGTGCAGGAACTCGCGCAGGGGTGTGCCCGTGCCCCAGCAGGTGACGCTGGGGGAGTTGGCCTCGGCCGCCTCATGGAAGCGGCGAATCAGGGCCGGCAGCACATGGCTGTTGGTTGGGTGGTAGTTGTCGCCCGGTCCGTAGAGGTTGGTCGGCATCAGGCTGATGGCATCAAAGCCGTGCTGGGCCCGCAGCGCCTCACAGAGCTTGATGCCGGTGATCTTGGCGATCGCATACCACTCGTTAGTGGGCTCCAGCGCCCCGGTGAGCAGGGCTTCTTCCCGAATCGGCTGCTCAGCGAGTTTGGGGTAGATGCAGCTGCTGCCCAGAAACAACAGCCGCCGCACGCCGCTGCGCCAGGCGCTTTCGATCACGTGGGTCTGGATCTTGAGATTCTCCAGCAAGAAATCGGCCGGATAGGCGCTGTTGGCCGCAATCCCGCCCACCTTGGCTGCCGCCAGCACCACGATCGTGGGCTTGTTGGTGGCAAACCAGGCCGCCACCGCTGAGGGATCGAGCAGATCCAGCTCCTCGCGAGTGGCGCTGAGGAGGGCACCCCCCTTGGCCGGATCTCCATAGCCAGAGCGCTGCAGGGCCCGGCAGATGGCGCTGCCGGCCATGCCCCGGTGGCCGGCCACGTAGATGCGGTCGGCGGCGGTGATCAGGGTCGATTGAAAGGCTGTCATTGGCGCTTCCAGATGGGGCGCCCCACCCGTTGCACATGGGCCCGCACCTCGGCATCCAGTTGATGCTGCAGCAGCAGATCTACCCGCCAGGGAAGGCAGAGCTCATCCACGGCGTGCATCAAACGCAGGAGATCGCTGTGGCCCAACTGGGGCGCCTCAAGGCAGAGATCAATGTCAGATCCTGGCTGATGGCGTCCCATGGCCCGCGAGCCGAACAGCCAGATGGAGTCGAGCTGGGCTGGGCTTGTGAGCACATTCAGCAGTTGGCTAGCAGAGCTTTCTGGGATTCCAAGGAGAGCCGCTGGGCTAGTTGCTTGGGTAGGGGTGCAATGGTTGGTCATTGCTGCTCTTCTAGAACTCGCAATTTCAATCTCTGGCTTAGTTGCTGGAAGCAGGGCAGGTAGCTGTTGAGGATCTGAGCAGCGATCGCATCAGCCGTAGCGCGGTTGTAGCTGTGGCTGGTGAGGTTGCGATCTTGAATCATCAGCATCCAGCTTTCCCCCGCATCGATCAGGCCAAGGCGAAAGGCTTCCCGCAGGGTGTCACGCGAACCCAGCAGCGTCGTATTGCCCTGACTACGCAAGAGATCCCGCAAGGTATTCCAAGCCAACTCAAAGGTGTATTCAAAAGCCTTGATCAGCCCCTGCTGTTCGCGTTCGTTCAGCGCCGGTGGTTCTACGAAGGTTTCCAACTGAGCCAGAGCCCTGTTGTAGTTGCTGAAGCGCTGCTGCCAGCGGATGTCTTCTGCCATCAACTCACGCCGGCTGACTTTGTGGGTGGATTCTCCATCGAGCCCACCACCGCAAAGCCCTTGCGGCGCAGCAGGGCTTCTTTGGCCGCCTCTTGCTTATCGGCTGCCACCATCTCGGCCACCAGCTCTTCCAAGGTGGTGGTGGGGGTCCAGCCCAGCTTTTCTTGGGCTTTGGTGGGATCGCCGAGCAGGGTTTCCACTTCGGCGGGGCGGAAATAACGGGGATCGATGCGCACCACCACGGCGCCGGTGTCAGCGCGGCGGCCGATTTCCTCCACGCCTTCTCCCTGCCAATCGATGGCGGGACCACCAGCAGCAGCCCAGCCCAGCTCACTGGCTGCCAGCTCAATGAAACGCCGCACCGATTCCTGGCGGCCGGTGGCGATCACGAAATCTTCTGGGGTGCCGGGTTGCTGCAGCATGCGCCATTGCATCTCCACATAGTCGCGGGCGTGACCCCAATCGCGCAGGGAATCGAGATTGCCCATGAACAGGCAGCCATCGAGGCCTTCGTTGATGCGGGCCAGGCCGCGGGTGATCTTGCGGGTCACGAAGGTTTCACCGCGCCTAGGTGATTCGTGGTTGAAGAGAATCCCATTGCAGGCGTACATGCCATAGGCCTCGCGGTAGTTCACCGTGATCCAGTAGGCGTAGAGCTTGGCGACGCCGTAGGGGCTGCGGGGATAGAAGGGGGTGGTTTCCTTCTGGGGTATCTCCTGCACCAGGCCGTAGAGCTCGGAGGTGCTGGCCTGGTAGATGCGGGTTTTGTGCGTGAGCCCGAGCATGCGCACAGCTTCCAGAATGCGCAGGGTGCCGAGGGCATCGCTATTGGCGGTGTATTCGGGAGCCTCGAAGCTCACCGCCACATGGCTCTGGGCACCAAGGTTGTAGATCTCATCGGGCTGCACCTGCTGAATGATGCGGATCAGGTTGGTGCTGTCGGTGAGATCGCCGTAGTGCAACACGAGCCTTGGATCGCTCTCGTGGGGGTCTTGGTAGAGGTGATCAATGCGGCTGGTGTTGAAGCTGCTGGCCCGCCGCTTGATGCCGTGCACCGCATAGCCCTTCTCCAGCAGCAGCTCGGCTAGGTAGGAGCCGTCTTGGCCAGTGATGCCGGTGATCAGGGCGGTTTTGGCGGGCACGGTCATGGCGGTGGAAAGAGGGAAAGGGGGTGAAATGACCGGTAATAACCAGTAGAAGCTTTAGCGCGACTTCAAGCCTTATCCCTTAGTGCGGGCAACTTAGCGTTAGGCAAAAGGAGTGGACACGCGGCCTCAGAGCAGCCAACGCACATCGCTCTGAAGCTCCCGACCCATGCGCGTGCCACCGGCAAGCAAGGCATGTAGTTCGGCCGGCGTGAGCACCAGGGCATCGCAGCTGAGGGGCAGGCGTCCAGGGGCCAATGCTGCAGACGCAGGTGCTGGGGGCCAGCGCAGCACAGATTGCGTCAACAAGCGCACGGGCATGGCAGAAAGCATCCTGGCTTTGCAGGCGGCCGAAATGATCGACGGGAGCACTTTCAGGCAGGCTATCGGGATAGCCGGTGGGGATGCACAAGGCGTCGAGGATCCGGAGTCGATCCTCCAGATCCGCCACCTCGGCATCCATGGTGGCCGTTTCACCCCGCAAGCCCTCCACCTGAGCCAAGCCCTCAAAAGCCGACCCAGGGGCGTTACCCGCCGATCGTTGCGGCTGGGGGTGATAGCGGTAGCGAGCGAAAACGGGCCTGTTCCATCGTGCGCAGCAGGCGTTCTCAGTCTTCTGGCGGCCTTAGTTCATCGAGCAGGACAGCCAGGGATTCACTCAGCTGGAGCCGGTTGCGGGAGGTGTCGGCGAGCAGGAATCGGAATTGCGCAACAAGGCATCCATCCTGGATTCGAGCTCGGCGAGTCGCCTGTTCTCTTGCCTCAGCTGCTCGGTTACGCTCCTCAGCTGCATCATGCGCTGCTCGTAGCCGGGATCCCGTCGCCAATTGAGCGTCGACAAGAACGAGCGCCACTGAGGCAGCGATGAACCAGACGCCCCATTGCTGCGGGAGCTGGAGGGCGCCGGCGGGGAGGGAGATGTGGTCACAGGAGGAAAGCAGGGCGATCAGGGCAATCACGAGGCCAGCCAATCACGGGGGGGGCCATGACCTGGATCCAACCCTGGAGATCGAGGCAGCAGCGCCGGCGAGGCCGGGGAGAAGCTTTTGCCAATTCTGGCGCAGATTCAGGCGATGACTTAATCCGCACCAAAGAGCGAGGGCGTCAATCACCCAGAATAGTACATGCGTACGCCGTAGTCGGCTCCACCCTGAGCCGTAGCCGGGCTGGGGCAGGCGAGGAAACGACTCCAGCCGCCCGGCTGCTTTTATGCTCATAAAAGCATAAATAAGGCACCAAAAAAATACTTGTGCTGCTTTTGGGGTGGAGGTGGCTGGTTGGGCCCTGCTGAGTGCCACCGATGTGATGTAGACAAAATCGTTTGGCTGCACCCCAGAGTTGTTCTAATCAATCGATCAAAGACCATCCAAATAGGTTTGGCCTGGGCTCAAAGAGAGTCCGCACCAGCCGAGCACCAGATCAACCGATCAACCTCAGCAAGGTAGGGGAAGTTAAGAAGTCAGGAACTGGATGAGCATGCTTGGATTTTTCGTTCAAGTTTGTAGCCGCTCAGCAAAGCTCCTGTGCTGCCAGTGGAACGCCACAGCTGCAGCCGCAGGGTATCGCGCCAGCTGGGCCAGTCCGGCGAAGGCGTGTTGGAGCCACTGGCCTTCGCCAGGGGCACAACCGGTAGGGCGAGCACCGGGCTGCCGTAGCCAACGGCGGCGATCTGGGCGGCCCAACGGGCCCGGGGGAAGTGGTGGGGATCGCTCACCAGGTGCAACTGGCGTGGGATGGATTGGCCCAGGCGCTGGCGTTCCTGCAACCACTGGGCCAACGCAGTGGCCTGGGTGGCGGTGTCAAACCCATGCTCAACTACAACTAGCGGCGGTGGCGGCACAAGGCGCTGACTAACCACGAGTTGTCTGAGCCGCTGGGCCGTGGTCGGTTGGCCGGTGGCGGGGCAGGTGATCAGCAGGATCGGCTCGCCGGTGAGGTCCTGGCGAGCTATGGCCGCATCAAGGCGGTGGTAGCCATCGAGCACCACCAGCCAGGCTGCACCCTGAGCTGGCCAGAGACGGGGGCGCAGCCAGGGCCAGGCCAGCCAGAGCAGGGCAGCAGAAAGCACCAACCCAACGAGCAAGGGGCGCTTCACCAAGCCCGATAAAGGGTGCGGCCGATTGCTTCCCGCAGGGCACGGCTACTGCTATCAAGCCCCTTGGCAGAAGGAAGCCAGTTGAGGGGATCGGCTAGGGGGTTGCCGGCCCAAGCGCCGCTGGCCTGGAAGTCCACGGGAAAGGGCAGCACCCGCAGCCCTTGGCGCTCAAAAAGCCGCTTGGCGCGGGCCATGTGGAAGGCGGAGGTCACCAGCAAAACGCTGCTGCCTCGCGGCAGCTGGGCGGCCACCACCTGGGCTTCCTCTGCGGTGTTGCGCACCCGGGCGGTGCTGGCCAGATCTGCGGCGGGTAGGCCAAGTGCCAGGGCCCGCTGGAGCAACACATCGCCTTCCGGCGGCAGCTGGGGCTGGGTGGGCCACCAGCCCCCCGTGAAGATCAGGCGCGGGCGCAGGCCCTGGCGGCGCAGCTGCTGATAGGCCTCCAGGCCAGCAAAGAAGCGATCGGCATCGATCCACTCGCTCTCGCGGGCTGGGCCCGGTGCCGCATGGCGGCCACCGCCGAGCACCACCACTCCATGAGACTCCCCCTGGGGCTTACTGCCGGCCAGCACCGCGGCGGTGCTTTGGCGCACATAGGGGCGCTCAAGCCAGCGCCACAGACCTTCCGCAATTAGGGGGGTGGAAAACAACCAGAGCACGGCCAGGGCTGCGATGGCGGGCCAGCGGCGGCGGCGCAGCACCCCCCCAGAGGAGAAGCAGCAGCGCTACCCCCAGCGGCAACAGCAGCAGGGGCAGAAGCTTGCTTAGTAAAAACATGGGAGGCCGCAAGTATCAAAACAAGCCCTGCAGCATGGGCTTGCGGTCGAGGCTGACGCCGAGCAAGCGCTGGTAGGTGTGGAGGGTACTTTCGTTGACAAGAGACACCTGAAATTCAGCAATTACCTTGAGGCGGGCTTCCCTGCCCAAACGATGAGCAAGATCGGGATTATCAAGCAGCAAGCGGATCGCCAGCTCGATACCCCGGGCGTCTTGGATGGCCACCAGCAAACCAGAGCGGCCGTGATCGATCACATCACGACAGCCAGGCACATCGGTGGTGATGATTGGTCTCTCCATGGCAGCTGCTTCGATGAGGGAGCGGGAGAGGCCCTCACGCCATGAGGGCAGCACCACCAGATCGGCAGCGGCATAAACAGCTCGCATGTCGGCCACATGGCCAAGACAGCGAATGCGGCTATCGGCTTGCAGGGTGCTGAGCTCAGCTGCTGTGAGGGCACTGCGGTTGCCGGCATCGATGGCACCAGCCACCAGCAACTGCAAGGGAATGGCATCGGCCCAAAGCCGCTGGCAAGCTTCGAGCAGCTCCTGCACTCCTTTCTCACGAATCAAGCGAGAAGGAAATAGCAATTGCAGCGGCTGATGAAAAGCGCCTGGGGGGGGTGCTTTTGGGATGGCAGCTGGATTGAAGTGCTCGATATCAACGCCGGAGCCACGGATCAACTGGGCACGTTCACCGTCGGTGATACCGAGCTGGATCAATTTCTCTTGATCAGCGGCGTTTTGAAACACCACGGTGGATCGGCGAGCCATGAAGGCTGCTTTGTATACAGGCCTGATGGCACGCCGCATCAAGCGGCTGCGTTTGCGGGTGCCAAGAAACACATGGCCAAGCCCTGTTACGGCATTGATGACGCGATAAATGCGGGCGCCCTTGGCGGCGATGGTGCCGTATAGACAGGCCTTGATCGTGAAGTGATGCACCAAAGCCGGCTGCTCGCGGCGATAAATGCGCAACAGATCAACAAGGGCGTGGGCTTCAGAAAAAGGATTGACGGAACTGCGCGCCACCAGCCAGTTGTGCACTGTGAAACCCTCTGCTTGCAGGAGGAGGGTATAGCTGTCGTGGGGGGCAACGGCCTCTACGACATAGCCGGCGGCACGCAGATCGCGCAGCAGGGGCAGGCGAAAGTTGTAAAGATACCAGCTGGTGTTGGCGACCAGCAGCACCTTTAGGGGTGCCATCAAAAGAACAGCAAATTGCGGTATGGCAACCAGGCGTAGTTGGTGGCAGCAAAAAGCAGCCACACAAGCATCACCGCTAGGGAGAAGCCAATCAAAAGCTGGTTCCAGCGTTCAGATGTGAGGTTAAATAAACGGGTATCAGGGAGGCGGCTGCCAATAAACAATTGCAGGGGAATTAGATAAAGGGAGATCCGGTCGACGGCAGTGGAGGAGGTGCTGAGAACTAGAGCAACCGAAGCTAGCAAGGTGGCAAGACTGAGGATTGACCAGATGCGCAATGGCTCGGGGGACAAGCCAAAGCTGCGACGGTTTAGGAGGAAAAGCAGGGCTGGCAGCAGGCAAAGCAGCACCCGGATAAGGGCACCTTGGGATTGGTAGCTTGCATCGAGATAGCCAGATTGCAAAGAATCGATGCTGTCTGCCAGCAAAGCATTATATAGGCCGAAGCCTGCCACTGCCACCAGGCTAAGGCGTATCAGCTGACTAAAACGGAGACTGGGGTTGAGGGTGGAAGCGGGCAGCACCATCAATACGAGAGCCGTCTTGTGGAAGGTGGCTGCAAGGGCGATCCAAGCCACAAACCAGAGCAGGCGACCACGCTCGAGGGCCAGCAGGGCCAGAAATTCCAAGCCGATGGCCACGCCTTGGCGCGTGTAGCCCATGGCCACCACCATCACTAGGTAGGGGAAGGCAAGGGCGATAGCTAGCCAGGGAAGGGGCTGGGCCCGGCAAAATTGCAACAGGCCCACACTGAAGATCAGGGCGGAGAGGCCGTTGACCAGGAATATGTCACCTCCCCAGTTGGCGCCAAACCAGTTGAGCAGGGCGTAGCCAAGCTCATCGGACTCAAACACCTCTGCGAATGGAGCGCCCTGCTGTTGATCGACGTAAGGCAAGTAGGTAGACCAGTCGCCACCAACCTCGTTGCGCAGGCCAATCAGCAAGGTGAGAAACAACAGCAGGGCAACCACGGTGGGCTGGCCCCAGCGGCGAGCACCGCCCCAGGCATTGATGGCCAGCAAGGCCCAGCTCAACAGATAGGGAATCAATGCTTCAGCCCCAATGCTCAAGCCAGGCCTGCCACATCAGCACGGCCCAGAGTTTGGTGGTGTGGTCGTAGCGGCCACTGAGGTGCTGCTGCCAGAGCGTTTGAATCGGCTCGGGGCGCAGATAACCCTGACGCTGCATTTGGCCAGGCTCGAGCAGGGCGTCCGCCCAGGAGCGCAACGGGCCGCGTAGCCACTGGCCGATCGGGATAGCGAAACCAGCTTTGGGCCTTTCGATCAACTCTCGGGGCAAGTGCTTGTAGAGAATTTGGCGGAGGGCCCACTTGCCCTGGCCGGCGCGAATTTTCATAGACATGGGCAAGCGCCAGGCCACGGCGGCTACGCGGTGATCAAGGAAAGGCGCGCGGGTTTCGAGGCTGGCGGCCATGGCAGCGCGGTCTACCTTCACCAGGATGTCGTTTGGCAAGTAGCTGAGGGAATCCCAGGCCATCATGCGCGCCACCGGATCGGAGGCAAGGCAGGCTGGTAGGGGCTGATCAATGGCCGTGGTTTCCAGCTCGGGGGGCTCGCCTTGCAGCAGGGCAGCTGGATCAGGCCATTCGCTCACGAGGGAGCGGTAGAGATCGTCGCTACTGCGCACATCACGCAGGCGGGCGGCGAGCTTGTGGGCTTTATGGCCCAGCTGGCCGATGGGCAGCGGACGGCCAAGGGCATCCCAGGCCGGTGGCGGCAGGGCCGTGATGGCAGTGCCGAGGCTGCGACGCAGGGGGCCGGGCAGCCAGGCGAGACGATTCCAGATTCGCGGGCCCCAGAAATAGCGGTTGTAGCCACCAAAGAGCTCATCGCCTCCATCACCACTAAGGGCCACGGTGAGCCCTGCCTGGCGTGCTGAGCGGCACACCAGATGGGTGGGCAACTGCGAGGAATCCGCGAAGGGTTCGCAATAAAGCTGGGGCAGCTGGGGAATCAGGGCTTGGGCATCGCCGCTGCTGAGCAGGATTTCGCTGTGCTCGGTGCCGAGGTGCCCTGCCACCGCACGGGAATAGGGGGCTTCGTTGAAGCCCGCTTCTGCAAAGCCGATTGTGAACGTGCGCACTGGGCGGCTGCTCTGGGCCTGGAGCAGGGCGGTGATCAGAGATGAATCAATGCCACCTGAAAGAAAGGCACCGAGCGGCACATCAGCGATTGCTTGCTCAGCTACGGCCTGGCTGAGGCTGCTTTCAATGGCTGCGAGGGCTTCTGGCTCTGAGCTAAATGGGGCGGCATTACCGGCCTCGATCACAGCAGAGAGGCTCCACCAGGGCTGGCTTGCTGGCAGTGGCACCCCAGGAGCTAAGGGCAGGGGGATCGAAACAAGATGGCCAGGGGGCAACTTGGTAATGCCTGTATAAATCGAAAGCGGTGCTGGCACCACGCAAAAACGCAGAAATTGCGCCAGGGCAGCGCGATCAATGGAATTATTGAAGGCCGGGAAGGCGCGCAGGGCGGAGAGTTCGGATCCAAACACCAGGGCCTGCTCTTGGCCGCTGCCAGATAGCCCCCAATAGAGGGGTTTTTCACCGAAGCGATCGCAAGCGAAATGGAGCTGCCGCTCCTGGCGATCAAGGAGAGCCAGGGCCCACATGCCAGTGGCTTGGCGAAGGGTGGCTTCTAGGCCCCAGGCTTCGATGGCAGCCAGCAGGGTTTCGGTATCGGAATGGCCGTGCCAGCTGGGGGCTTGGCAACTGCTTTCAAGGCTGCGGCGCAGTTGCTGATGGTTGTAGATCTCGCCGTTGAAGGCGATCACATAGCGACCGGAGGCGCTATGCATGGGCTGGTGGCCGGCGGGAGTGAGATCAAGGATTGCTAGCCGCTGATGGGCTACAGCAAAACCAAGCTGGGGATTTAGCCACACGCCGGCGGCATCTGGCCCGCGATAGGCGATCGCCGCACCCATACTTACTGCGAACGATTGCAGCTGATCAGGGCTTCTGGGATGGGCTTGAACTATGCCGGCGATGCCACACATGAGATATTTGCTACTGATCTTTGAGTTGAAAGTATTCCAACAGGAAGCTGATCAAGCTCGTATTCGAGCACGGGTCGCCAGTTGAGTAACGCCGGAACCTGGGCAACGTTTCCAGCGAATCCAGCCATCAATAGCGTAGATCCAAACCTTACCCAAACCGAACCTTCGTTACTCAATTAATAGTATATTTGTACTTGTTAGTGCTGCTCAAATGCCTCCCTAGGTGTAGCAACTTGGGCGACTAAGATTTATTTGGTTATTAGGTGGACCCCCTTCAATGCCATCACACCTAAAAAAGCCTGCGCCCCCTGTTGGCGAGATCAAGAGCTTTGGCCCATTTGGGGCTAAGTACAGAGTTGGCGAGGCTATGCATAAGCTTGACGATGGTGACTGGCTGGTTGAAGTCGTATTGATCGAGACCGGTGAACGAGCGGAATACCGGCTCAGCCACATTGATAGCGACCCGGAGGCTACGTAAATGTATGCGGAATTACCCAGGCCTACACGGAAATTGCATCGCTTCTTGGGGAGCATGGCTTCAGCCGTGTGCAGGGAAGTCTCTATGTCTCGAGCAATGAAGACATGGCAAGCTTATTCCTTGCAATTCAAGCTTTACGTAACAGGTCGTGGTTCCCGAAATCAGTTCGAGACATTCGCGCGTTCCGAATTGAGCAGTGGTCTGATTTTACTGCCGTCGTTAAGAGCTGAGCCCCCCCGTTTTCAAGGACAGTAGTTAGAGAGTTGCTTCACACCTAATTTAAAAACGGGGGAAGCTCAGCTCGCTCGCTGGTCGCCAGTTCAACAATCCCTACGGAGAAGACTTCGTCTACGCCACATAACGCCGGAACCAAGGCAGAGGGGGGCCCTTCAACTAGGCCAAGATAATCTGTTCGAAAAAAGCAGGAAAATCGGATAAGATCCGATCATGCTTTCAAGAACCAACAGACTGAAGCACCCGCTGCAGCATTTCGCTGCGGTGCCCTTGTCGCGGGAGACGCTGGATGAGGTGCTGGCGCACTACCGCCGGCCAAACGACAAGGTGAGCGAATGGATGCAGGCCGGTGCGTTGGAGCCACTGCGCAGGGGCCTCTATCTCACCTCAGAGTTTCTGAGCCAGGCACCAGCGTGCCTACCATTGGTAGCTAACCATCTCTATGGCCCTTCTTGCGTATCGCTGGATTTCGCCCTGGCATGGCATGGGTTGATACCTGAGGGTGTAGCCGAGGTGACTTCGGCTACACCCAGGCCAAGCCGCATCTTGCATAACGCACGGGGACGGTTCAGCTACCACCACTTACCACTGAAGTACTACACGGTTGGCCAGGAGCTGGGGGCGAGCAATGATGGTTTCAGTTTTCTGATCGCCAGCCCGGCCAAGGCCCTGTGTGATCGTCTGGTGCTGGCACGGAACCTGCCACTGCTGTCGCGCGGTGCCATGCGCCAATGGCTACTCGACGACCTGCGCCTGGATCCTGAACTCCTCAGCGAGATGGATCTGAGCGATGTGCGTGGCTGCCTGGCCACCGGCTTCAAACACCGGCAGCTAGGCACCCTGTTGGCCGTTCTTAAACCATTGCAATTGGAGTTGGCCGGATGAACCGGGTGGTGGAGCAGATGCTGGAGCGCATCCCCCAGGGAAGCGGTGCCCTGCGGGAGGTGATGCAGGAGATCGCGCTGGCTGGGCTCTACAGACGTGGCTTCTTTAGCAAGGCGGCCTTCTACGGAGGCAGCTGCTTACGCATATTCCACCAATTACCGCGATTTTCAGAAGACCTGGATTTTTCGCTACTGCAACCGGATCCCGAATTTTCGCTTGAACCCTATCTAAAGGGCTTGGAAGAGGAATTTGCCTCGCTTGGGATCAACGTGGAAGCAAAGCAGAAAAGAAAAACAACTCAGACAGCGATTGTTTCAGCTTTCCTGAAAAGCAATACCACGTTTGTGCAGCTGGAGATCGAAGGAAGCCGCCTGCTGAAAATTAAGCTGGAAGTTGACACGGATCCTCCTCTGGGCTTCCACACCGAAGAGCAGCTTCTTCTAATGCCCTACTCCTTTTATGTGAAATGCTTCGCTCTACCGGATCTCTTCGCCGGCAAGATGCATGCGGTGCTGTTTCGCCAGTGGCAGCAACGGGTAAAAGGACGAGACTGGTTTGATCTGGAGTGGTATGTAAGGCGGAGCATCCCCTTGCATCTGAATCACCTGGCGGAGCGAGCACGGCAGAGCGGCCACTGGCCAAGCGATCAGACCTTCACAGCAAAAACGTTGCGTACATTGCTGATGGAACGTATCGAGCGGCTGGATGTAGACAAGGCTCGAGTAGACATCGAGCGGTTCATCACCGATCCGCAACCGCTGGCCATCTGGTCGGCAAAGTACTTTGAGAAGCTGGGCAGCTGTATCCAACTGGTGTAAAGAGATACCAGCAAACAACAAACGGTTTCAAATGGCAGGCTTATGAAATGCCTACACGACCCTGAACAACGCCGGAACCAGAGCAAAGAAGAGTAAAACTCAGAATTGTTGATTAAGAGCAACGTTTCCAGAGAAACTGGCTCTGGATATCGTGGATCCAAAACCTACCCAAACTGAGACTTAGCTGCTTAAAGGCCTCCCTAGGGGAGAGCTAGATGGAGCAGCCCTCAGGTGAATTCGCCGTATTCCAGCAGGAAGCTGATCAAGCCTCGGAGTTGTTGGGTGTGTTCTGGTGAGGGCTCAAGTTGGTGCTGCAGCTGGAAAAGAGCGTATCGATTTTGGAGTTGAGCTCGTTGATCCGCGCGATATCTCTCTCGAGCTCCTTCATCCTCTGCTCGTGCGCGATCCTGCGCTTCTCGAATTCGATTTCTTTCCGATCGAACTCGATCTCTCTCAGCTCGTAGTCGACCACGGGTCGCCAGTTCAACATCGCCAAGCAACGCCGGAACCAGGGCAAAGAGGAGTAGTACTCCGATTTGCTGATTGACCTGGGCGGTGCCGTAGAAGGGGATGTGAACATGGCTATAAGACGAGAAAAGCGTAATCAGCGCCAGCAGACCACCAAGGATAAGGGTGATCCAGCCTTGAATATCGTAGATCCAAACCCTACCCAAACCGAGCGTTCGTTACTCAGTTCATAGTATATCAGTACTTGCCAGTGCTGCTCAAACACCTTTCCAGGCGGTATGCACTAGTTGGTGGCGCAGCCTTCAGGCGAATTCGCCGTATTCCAGCAGGAAGCTGATCAAGCCTCGGAGTTGTTGGGTGTGTTCTGGGGTGGGGTCGAGTTGATGCTGGAGCTGGAAAAGAGCGTATCGATTTTGGAGTTGAGCTCGACGAGTTGCTACAGCTTCGCTGGCCTACGGCTACAGCCTCTGTTCGATTGCATAACGCCAACAGCAGCAGCCACGGCGGTAGCGGGAGGGCAGCGCCTGCTCCTGGGATGGCGTTGTGTTGTGCAACAGCCATCACGCCGGCTCATCGCAACCTGCTGTCGTAGGTCCAGGGCCGGATCACGGTTGGCACCAGATTGCTGGCGCCTGGATGGGCCGGATTGATCAGGGCGTTGCATTCTTCAGGCACGATTACCGATGGCACCAGGGCGATCAGGCTGCCCTGCCCCAATAGCCACCGATCACCCCAGCCCCGGGAACTTGTCCCTGCCGGGGTGGCATCCCAGCCGGGCAGCTGAGCCGGCTCCAGGCTGAGACGCTGCTGCAAGTGCTCCGCTGGGACATCGATTGCCACCAGCCAGCGGCGCAGGGGCAGAACTTGATCACCCGTGACGTGCACCACCGTTTCCAGGCAGGCCAGGGCGATCGAGGTGGAGGCATAGATCACCGGCAATCCCATGGAGTTCCAGCGTCCTGGATCGTTGGCTGCTCCCTGGCCGCTGAGATCATCGGCGCGCCAGCTGGGCCCCTGGGTGGCGATCCGCCAGAGGCGCGTCATGATGCTCAAACGTAGGCGCCAGAGCGTTGAGCGCCGATCAACCGGCCCAGCTGTTCACGGCCCTCGGCGGTGTCCAAGTAGGAGGCAGGGGTGGCCCCGCCCAAGGCCTGGTTGGGGCGCTGCAACCAGCTGGCCAGCCAGCGGCCGGCAGCAAAACCCTGGCCATCGCCGCAGTCGCGCACAACAACCTCCACTTCGCCGATCAGCCGCTGCAGCCCCATCAACCGTTCTGATTCGTCGGGGCTGAGCCGCAGCTTCTGGTTCAGCTTGCGGTTGATGGTGGAGAGCTTGAGCCCGAGCAGGGCACACAGGGTGCTGCGGCCAAGGCCGGTTGCCTCCTCCGCTTGACGAACCCAGCTGGCCGGCACGCCCTGGCGCAGCAGACAGATGCGATCGACCATCGGCGCCTCCACCCAATCCAACGGGGTGGGCATGGGCAGGGCGTCTTGAACTGAGAGCGCATCGAGCGGGGCTACCACCATTGCCGTTGCTCATCTGAGCTTTCAGCCTAGCCCACCTGAGCAGGCCGTCGCCTGGCCACCCGGCACAGGTCGTTAGATGGGCCGCTTGAACCCCACCACGCACCAATGGGAGCCCGGGGTGAAAAACGCAGATCTCACGAATCTGGACGCGGGCCCAGCACGTGGCATAAGAAGGAAGAAGTGCCACGTAAGTGGCTGTATGCCACTGAGGTTTGTGGTGAGCGAGATGTCTGCTTCCGTGGAAATGAGCCTGGGCTATCAGGGGCTGCTGGTGGACGAACTAATCACCGAAGGTCGAAGAACCTGGTGCCGCCGAGGTGGTGGATGGGCAGCAAGGCTTGTGGCTGGGGGACCGGGCTTGCCTAAGCCTGGGATCAACTTCCACTAAATCTGGAAGTTCAGCTCCTGCGCTGAGATCAATTAATCCGGCCCCAACTGATCCAATAAGGCTTCTTCCGCCAGTAAGGCCAGAAAGGCAATCAGCCTTGAGCGGTTGAGCTCGGAGGGATCGAGCTGGACTCGGGAGCTAAGCAGAGCAGCGCTGCGGAGGAGAGCAATTCCCTGCCCCTGGCGTTTAGTTGCCTCAGCTGCTCGGTTTCGCTCCTCAGCTGCTGTGCGCGCCTCTTCGCATCTTCGATTTTCTTCTCCAAGCCTGGATCGCGACGCCAATTGAGCATCGATAACAACAACCGCCAGCGAGGCAGCAATGAGCCAGACGCCCCATTGCTGGTTGAGGTGGATGGTGCTGGTGAGGAAGTTGACATGGTCGTAGGAGCTGTATTGGATTCTGGCGCAATTTCTGCCATAAAGAGCGCCCAAGCACACATGCACTAACATAGTACATGTGTGCTGGTTTTGAGTAAGCCTTCGCCGAAACCATTGCCGCAGCAATGCCACGCAAGGCATCAAGGAAATGATTCCGGGCTAACGATGTTGTTGATTGATTCATGATTCAGCCTTAACCCCCACTACACACCAATAAGGCGCCCGCGGCGAAAAGCGCAGATCCACCAGCCCAGCGGCGCTGCACATGGCACGGATCTGGGCGCGGCTGAAGCGATGCTCCAAAGGTGTACCGAAGCGATCGCGCGCGTCGGTGCGCATTGTGTAGAAGCTGCAGTGGCGGTAATAGCTCAAGGGGAAGGATGCCACGGGCAGGCCGGCGGCTTCAGCCAGGGATGCAAGGCGGGAGAGGGGCCAGTAGACGGTGAGGGCGATCAGATCGGTAACAAACTGCTTGAGGCGGGGCGGCAGACGGCGGATCAGCAGGCGGGCGGCATTGGAGAGGTGCCAGAGCAGGCGGAACCAGCGGGGGCGGTTATCGAAGGCGTAATAGAGATAGAGCAGCAGGGGCGCGCCGGGTTTGAGCAGTTCGGCGCAGGAGCGGATGGCGGCGGCGGTATCCGGCACGTGGTGGAGCACGCCGAGGCTGTAGCCGAAATCCTGGGAGCTGGGCGCCAGGCCGCTGGCGGCCACCGAGGCCTGGTGGAACTGCACATTGGGCTGATTGGCCAGGGTGCTTCTGGCTACGGCCAGGGCGATTGAGGGATCAATGCAGTGCAGTCGGCCCACGCGAGGCGCCACGAAGCGGGCCCAACGGCCGGAGCCGCAGCCCATATCGAAGCCTTCGGCATTGGGTGGCAGCTGATCCCAGGGAAAAATGGTGAAGTAGTCGCAAAACACGTGCTCGGCTTCGCCGGGGGCCATGCCCTGTTGATCGAAGCGCTGCCATTCGTCGCCGAAGCTGGCGACGGTGAGGGGTTCGAGGTTTGGGTTGCTTGTCATCGGTTTGCCTTGGCAGGTGCAGATCGCTGAATCACTTCAATGAGTACAGGCAAGGCGCTGCGCAGAGAGTAGTGCTGTTCCACCCACTGGCGAGCGGCCGTGCCCATCCGTTGGCGCAGCTCAGGATCAGCAGCCAGGCGCCGGAACGCCGCCAACCACTCAGCAGACGACTCCGCTAACAGGCCGCAGTCGGGGGGGACGGCTTCCACATTGGCGCCTACGCGGGAGGCCACCACGGGGATGGAGCAAGCCATGCACTGGATCAGCTTGTAGGCGCATTTGCCGCGGGTCCAGGGGGCATTTGGCAGCGGCATCACGCCCACATCGAACTGCTGGATGAGGGGCACTTCCTGCTCCAGGCTCCAGGGTTGCTCGATCACCTCCACACCGGCGATTGCCGGGGCGGGGCCGCCCACCACCAGCAAGCGCACGGGGCGTTCGCGGGCCAGCTGCTGCAGGGGCTCCACCAGTAGCTGCAGGTAGGGCGCCGTGGAGGGGCTGCCGATCCAGCCCACGGTGAAGGAGTCTCCTGAACGCTCAGCCGGCAGGGGCTCGACTGGGCGGAACTGATCGGTGTCGACCACCGAGGGCAGCACGGTGACGTTGCTGTTGAAACGGAGGGCGTGGGCGGCCAGAGCGGTGTTGCCAGCGGTGACGGCCACGGCTGCGGACATCAGGCGATCGGCCTTGGCGCCTAGCAGGGGCTGTAGCAGGTGCAGCCGGCCGGAGCGGTATTTGAGGAAGAAGGCGTCGTCGCAGTCGTAGAGGAAGGGAATCTGGAGCAGCTGGCGCTCCAGCCAGCCGGGCAGGAAGGGCAGGAGCTCGCAGTGGACGATCGCCAGATCAAAGCGATCCGCCTGGCGCAGGGCCTGGAGACGGCGGCCGTAGGCGGCGAGCAGGGCCCTTAGGGAAGGGCGGCGACCGCTGAAGCTGCGCTGCAAGTAGGTGTTGTCGAGAAGCGACTGGATCTGCAGATCGATGCCAGCGGCGGCCAGGCCGGGCTGGAACTGCGAAAGCCGCACGCGGTGGCTGGCGGCTTGGGGGCCGTAAAGGGAGAGGCCGAGAACGCGGACAGATATGCCACCGGCAAACTTTTTCAAAACAGAAGTCCAGAAGCAAAAGCTTCTATTTTTTGGAGATAGACTGTCAACTGCATACCGGTTCCAGTTGCTTGCATTAAACGACTGATCAATGGCTTCATAAAGACAGGGAAGTAGTAAACCGTACAAGGATCAATTCTCGACTTCAAAAGACGAAAGCCCATGGCTTCTTGGTTCGCCTCGAACGATTTTTGCGAAAATGAATACAGGTGATAAGGCGAATGCATTGGCGACAAGTATGCAGCCAAAGAAGACCCAGTTACCTTGAGATAGCTTTGATACATGGATTCTATTAGCCAGCGAGAACTAGGAACTTCTATGTGCACTATCCCCCCGGGCTTGCACCAAGCAAGAGCTTTCTCAAGGCATTCTCGGGGGTGATACAGATGCTCAAAGACTGCACCAAATGTGACAAAGTCGAACTCGGCTTCTGGCAAGTCAGCGCCTTCAATAGATGTATTGATAATTCTTGTCTCATCTAATCCAGTGAATTCGCGTGCTTTTGCACAGAAAGTCGAGGAAGGCTCAATGCCCCAAGCATCGAAGTTTGCTTGCGTGAGTGCTCGAAGGGCTTTGCCTATGCCGCAGCCAATATCCAAAGCTTTTAGGTTTTTTCCGTGATCAGCCCCCCCCCGAGAAAGTAGAGAATAATCTTGTATTTGTCTCTTAAAATATTTTGAGTCCCAAGCAAAATATTCACTGTTCCAATAAGTTTCAGGGGGGATTTGATAGTGATCAGAGATTGACGACGGAATTGGAAGCGGATTTGAGTAGATCAACCCGCATTCTGTGCACCTTTTAATCGTAACTGAAATTCCCGTGAAACCTCTCCTGGACAGGCCCTGCCGACAATTCAATCTTTGACCAAGAACAGTATTCTTGTTATCGGTAAATCCACACATTTCACAGCGTGAAATGGTTTCAAATGAATATTTCTTAATGGTTTGCATTTCCATTGTTATTTCATGATTTAAGAGCATGATAGAAAAGTCATGGGTAGAAAAGAGAGTTGTGGCAAATAATTATTACACTTACCCAGTTGCGCCTAAATAAGGCTAAGTTATTACTAACAAAGGGGTCTCTATCTTAAATCTAATTTAGAATTTCGTCATAGAGCTGGCGATAGTCGGCAGTGCCGGATTCAAGAGAAAACAAAGTTTCAGCAGTGCGCCGGCAACGGTTAGCGAGATCGGGATCCTGCAAGAGCTCCAACAGCTCAGCTACGCAGGCATCCATCTCCGCGGCACTGGAGCCGCGAGCCAGCACACCCACGCGGTTTTGGCGCACTACCTGTTCCACATCGCCCACACCAGGATTAGCCACCACGGGGCGGCCGCAGCCGAGCACTTCAGCCATGCGGGTGGGGGAACGGCCTAGTTCAGAAGTGGCTCCACCGGCGTAAAACATCACCGATGCTGTGTGCTTTTGCACGAGGGCGGGCATCTCGACTGGAGCTGCCGATTGAATAAGCAGTCGATCGGCCCAAGAGGGGGCGGGATGGAGTGCAGCAAGAATCGCCGCTGGAGCATCTCGACTGATCAGTTCAAACCGTGCTGTGGGATCGGCGCGAGCGATGGCTTCGAAGAGGGCCCGCAGCCAGTCGATTAGAAACCAGCCACTGAGCACCGTGCCGATGCAGCCGATCACCAGAGTTGCAGCAGGAGATTGCTCAGCCGGTTGAAAGCGCTGCAGATCGGCGCAAGTGGGAATCACGGCGATCCGCTTGTAAGCCAGCTCGTGGGGGTAGCGGTTCTGCAGGTAGCCCACGGCTGCCTGGGTGAGCGACACCACGGCGCTGGCCTCCTGCAGGCAGCGGCGCTCCAGCCAGAGCAAAGCTCGGTGAAGCAGAGAGCCACGTTGCAAATGGCCAGCGGTGATCAGCTCTTCTGGCCAAAGAGCTCGCATGTCGAAGATGAAGGGCACGCCGGTGAGGCGGTGCAGCAGCAGGGCGATCGCTCCTGGCACATAGGAGCGGGCA
>Ga0247833_1003549_pt1 | contig 20683 bp, 17 predicted proteins | sample LaCruzMarch2015__7_FD_187117 | JGI IMG/M metagenome (GOLD analysis project Ga0247833, IMG submission 187117) | Freshwater microbial communities from meromictic Lake La Cruz, Castile-La Mancha, Spain - LaCruzMarch2015_8m | ecosystem: Environmental > Aquatic > Freshwater > Lake | place: Spain... | reverse complement strand
TGGAAGGTTCGGTTTATGAAGTTGTTCCAAGAGCAACTCAAAAAGAGGCCCTTAACTTCTTAAATCGTCAAGTTTTTGAAACACCAACTTGGATGCTCGACAAGAATATTTTAAATAAAATAAACCCAGAAACAGGCGTTGAGGCAGTAAAAGCCATTCAAGAAGCTACATTAAACAATCTTTTGGCAGGTGACCGTGCAGTGAGGTTAATGGAAACTGGTTCGGCAAGTGCAGCTAATTATAACTTAGATGAATTGATGATAGATTTGCGTGGAAGTATTTGGTCTGAATTAAAATCTAAGAAAATAATCGACATTTACCGCCGTAACCTACAGAAAGTATTTGTTGAGAAAGTAACTTCATTACTTACACCAGGCATGGCAGCGGTTTCATTCATTCCGCAAGGTGCAACTTATGGCTTTGAAACTCGTATGGTAGATTTGAAGAAAACTGATTTACCATCAATCGCAAGAGCACATTTGGAAGCCTTGAAAGGAGAAATCAAAGCAGCATTGCCATTAACAGTCGACAAAATGAGCAAATATCACTTACAGGATGTATTGCAAAGAATTGATAATGCATTGAATCCCAATAAATAAAAAACACATTTTTTAAGAGTCAAAGAGCGAGGCGAAAGTCTCGCTCTTTTTGGTTTTCATTATCTATTAATTTTTAGGCAAAGGTGGTACAGTCAGCAACGGCGGCAAACCCAACACCATTGATAATGGAAAAGTAGTTGTCTCTAAATATTTTTAAAAAGCAATAATTGTTCTTCCAAAAGGGCAGTAATGATATTGCAAGAATAGCTGCTCAAACTCGTGTAATTGTGATAAATATACCGAATATTAAAAATGTTGATGAAATAAAATGGGGTGAATCTCGTTTGAGAATTAATGATTTGGAATCCCTAAAGGGTATGATTTTTTATCAAATGTACCAAATGCTATTCAAAAATCGTTAGAATCTCGTAAGGATGTTGACCCAACATTAAAAGTTTCCAACTTCAGATTATAAAAATACAACAAGTTTTTAATATTATTAGCGGAACAAAATACTTTACAATAGAATCAGCCACGAAGCGAATCACAAAAAATTTTGTTAATCAATAATCGGTTAATACTATGGCAATAAGACCGATTTCGCCGTTGATATATAATAAATCTACGTTATTTTAGTAAGGCCGAATGTCATATAAGTATGGTCAATGCCATCTTCGACATAATCATGCCCAATAAGCTCAAAACCAAGCGATTGATAAAACTTAATTAAATAACTTTGTGCTCCAATCTTAATTGGTTCGTCGCCAAATAATTCAATCGTTTTTTCAATTGACTTTTGCATCAATAACTTGCCAATTCCGCTACCACGTGCTTGTGAAGAAGTTACAACCCGCCCAATTGAAGTATAACCTTTATAATAAACACTTTTATCAAAAAGGCGAGTGTAAGCAATTAATTTGTTATTTTTATCCCAAATCATAAAATGCCAAGCCAATTGATCTTTTCCATCGGCATCAACAAATGGGCAGTTTTGTTCTAAAACAAAAACTTCTTGCCGCAGCACCATAATAGCATAAAGTTCGTCAAGACTCAACTCATAAAAAGGCAAACAATTAATAATCATTTAAAATCTAATTTTTATTAACCAAATGTTAGAATATATTTGTAAGAATTAAAGATAAATTCCAAATACGTCATTGTAAAAATGTACATAAATATACACACTCACAATCCTGAGAAACAAGATAATCAACAAATAATTTATAACCTGACTATTCCTCAATCTAAAGAAGCACTGGAAACTTTCCCAGATGAAACCATTCCAAACAATTGGCTTTCAGCAGGGATTCATCCATGGTACATCAACGAAAATAATCAAAAACTTCAACTCGAAAAACTCTGCCAACTCGCTATACATCAAGACATTAAACTCATTGGTGAGTGTGGATTAGATCGACTAAAAGGAGCATCTCTGCCACTTCAAGAAGAAATATTTATTAAACAAACCAGAATTGCCGAAGAAGTAAAAAAGCCAATCATTATACATTGCGTAAAATGCTTTAACGAGTTGATTTCCATCAAAAAAATCGTTCGTCCAAAAATTCCAATGATTGTTCATGGATTCAATAATAATCCTAAGATTGCCCAAATGTTACTCGATAAAGGCTTTTATTTATCACTTGGATCCACAATTTTGCAAGAAAATTCAAATGCTGTACAAATTTTATCTCAAATTCCGCTAGAAAAACTTTTTTTCGAAACTGACGATAAAGATATTTCTATTTCCGAAATCTATGAAAAAGCATCTTTTATTCTAAAAACACCATTAAATAAGCTGGAAGATATTATTTTTGCTAATTATTTAGAAATCTGTGCTTAAATATAGATCGAAATAGAGGACAATCGTGTCCAGTTTGTAAACAAAAAACAATAAAATGAATAATTCCTTCAACGATACATTCAATAGTTTCAAACGACAAACTTGGCAATCAAAAAACATTAAACCAATTGATATTTTATTTAAGCTTGCTTCAGATACGTTGGGTACTTTTGTTGAAATTGTTGACAAAAACCTAAATCCTGTTGAAGTAAATTATCAAGCTTATACTGGCGAGGTACGAAATGTTTTACGTCAAATAGAAAGTATCCGTGAGCGTGAAGCGTTCGTAATAGAGTGGGGAAAAGAACAAGGAAGCCTGTATCTATCTGAACATGAATATTTACTTTCTGCTCTCAAAAACACCGATTTGTTGGTCAATGACAAAGGCGAACAAGTCAATATTGCTGATGAAGAACACCAAGTAGTTTTTGAGATAAAACCAATACCAACGAATGAAAAACGACTTTCGGTAAAGCCTGTTTTATTCATTAATCATCAAGCCGTTGAAGCAATTCAACCAATTTCAGAAGGTTTTTTGATAGCTAAAAATACAATTTATGAAATCATGCCTTTAGGTCATAATTTCAATCGTTTAGATGCTTTTAGTTCAGAAATTGGTATAAATGACCTCGAAAAATATTTGTCATTATTGTTTTCTTATCTTGATAACTTCAAAGTTGAATACAAAAACTACAAAGTTGAAGAATTACGAGAAACTCGGGCCACTGAACCAGCTTTGGTTTTTGAGAAAATTGATACCGACAATGCACTTCACCTAAGAATCACTCAAATTTTACAAGGTTTCGATGTTGAATTTCTGGAACAATTCGATTTGCATAAATGCGTAGAAATAAGCGAGTTAGAAGAAACAATCCGAGTAGTATATATAGAACAAAAACCTATTGAAGAGCTTTCGGATATTATTATTAAACTACTAAAAAAACATATTCCGAAAGAAGTCAAAAAGAAAACCAACGAGATTTATCAAGAAGAAAACCTATTTGTGGTGCCACAAGAAATTGCAAATGGTTTTATTTACAATGAATTATCTACATTATTGCTGAGTTGGAAACTCTTCGGGGCTGAAAAACTCAAATCTTATAAAATCAATACTTCTCAACCAAGATTAGATGTCAGCCTTTCATCAGGCATTGATTTTTTAGAAGGAACTGCTACGCTGGATTTTGAAGGTGAAAAAATATCGCTTTGGGAAGCCCTCACGCAATACCGCCAAAAACGATATGTTGAGCTCTCGGATGGTTCACATGCCCTATTGAATGAATCGTATGTGTTAAAATTACAGCGATTATTTAAGAAGAAAAAGGATAAAATTGAAATCTCGTTTTTTGACTTGCCGCTAGTTGAAGAATTGATTGATGAACGCAATTCATCAGCAGTTTTCAAAAAATCTAAGTCAATTTTTGAAGGTTTTAATAGCATAAAAAGCAATTCTAAAAAACTTCCGAAAGTAAACGCCAAACTTCGCCCTTACCAAGAATATGGGTATCAATGGTTGAGTTATTTGAAAGAGCAAAAACTCGGCGGTTGTTTGGCCGATGATATGGGTCTTGGAAAAACCATTCAGACGATTACCCTTCTGAGCGAAATTTACCCAAAACAAAAGAAACCTACGTTGGTTGTCATGCCCAAAAGTTTGTTATTTAACTGGAAAAATGAAATTCAGAAATTTAATCCAGCCATCACGACTTATACATATTATGCCGAAAACCGCAAAATTGAAGATGCCTTAAAGTCAAATTTGATATTTACGACATACGCCATGCTTCGCAACGATATTGAAATTTTTAAGGAAGTTGAGTTTTATTATGTGATACTTGACGAATCTCAAAACATTAAAAATATGATATCTCAGACTTCAAAAGCAGCACTTTTGATTCAATCTGAACATAAATTGGCATTAAGTGGCACGCCAATCGAAAATAATCTGGGCGAATTATACTCACTTTTTCGTTTCCTAAATCCTGCCATGTTTGGTTCGGCACAAAATTTCAACGATAATTATCTGATTCCGATTCAAAAAAACCGTGATACCGATGCGATTCTCGAACTTCGGAAAAAGATATATCCATTTATACTGAGAAGATTAAAATCAGAAGTTTTGACCGAACTTCCCGATAAAATCGAACAAACGCTATATGTCGAAATGTCGGAGCCGCAAGCAAGACTTTATGACCAGCGACGTTTGTTTTATCAAGAAGCCATCAAGCAACAAATCAAGTCTTCGAGTATCGAAAAAAGTCAGTTTTTTATCTTTCAAGCTTTTAACGAACTTCGTCAAATTGCTTCTATTCCAGAAACAAAATCTGATGGAAAAATTGCTTCGCCAAAACTCGAACTATTGACAGAACAAATGACCGATGCCATAGCGAATGGGCATAAAGTTTTGGTTTTTGTTAATTATTTAGCCGCCATCGAACTTATCGAAGGTATTCTTGAAAAAGAAGGAATTGATTTTGTGAGCATGACTGGCTCGACCCGTGATCGCCAAAAACTCGTTGAAAGATTCCAAAACGACATCAATTGCAAGGCATTTGTAATGACACTTAAAACTGGAGGAACTGGCTTAAATCTAACAGCCGCAGACATGGTGTTCATCTTCGACCCATGGTGGAATGTAGCCGCCGAAAGTCAGGCGATCGACCGTACCCACAGAATTGGCCAAACTCGAAAAGTGACGAGCTATAAACTCATAGCTCAAAATACAATTGAAGAAAAAATATTACTTTTACAAGATAAGAAAAAACAGCTCTTTGATGATGTAATTTCTGCAGATACCGCTTCAGTAAAAAGTTTAAGCGAAGACGATATTAATTATTTGTTGAAATAAAAAAGCTTTTAACGATTTTGGCTTTTAGAAAAAATTTATGAAAGCTAAATGCTAACAGCCCAATATAATAAACATGGCAAAAGAACGAGATTTAGATAATTTATTTAATGATTACGACAAGTTTATGGCTTCCATAGGCTTGGGTATTCAGAAAGATAATAAGCCGAAACCTTCGGTATTTGGCAATTCAGAAGATGAATTATCGAAACTAAGCAAAGAACTTGATAAAGGTTTGTATAAACGAGAAAACTTCATGCAAGGGTTTAGGAAACCTCTACTTAACATGTTTGCCGCCAATATGACCCTGATGTTGGAAAATGATTTTTCGGAAGCAGATAACGTCAATTTAAAAACTAATTATGCCAAAACTACGAAAGAAGAATATTGTAACTTAGTTTCCAAAGTTTTCAAGAATAAAACCATTTATGAAGGTTTTTTGAATAGCCTCGACCAAAATGTAAAAAAAGTTTGGGATTTTATGGTTTGGAAAGAAGAACTTTCGGACGAAGATATTTTGATTGAAACAGGCATTTCTATTACAACAAATATTGAAAAAATCAGTTTTAATAAAAAAATATATATCGAAAAAGACCTTTTCAAAGAATTCTTGATATTTGCTATTGAGTCAGAATCAAATTATAGTTATGCATCAAATTCTTATCTGAAAACTTTCACCGTTGAACTTCCAATTGAACTTCGCCGAGTGTTGAAAGGGTTTTATGATAAGCCTTTATATTATAATTTTATTCCGCTTGCTGAAGTTCCAAAAACAACCTATATTTCAAGTTCTGAATCTGAAATTTTTGTTTATTTACCTAATTTATTGAGTTATAATCAAGCAGGCAACATAAAAGTCTCAGGACCAGGTAGAGTAATGCTCAATACGCTTGGAAAAATACGTAAAATACTCAATATCAAAGAATTATATCCTGAATCCAGTACAAAAGAATTACAGCTATTAAAAACATATTTATTATCGTCGATGGTTGTTTGTGAAAGCAAACCTAAGAAAGAAGAAACATTTACAGGAATTCTAAAAAACTACTTCGAGAAAACATACCTAAAGAATTTTGCTAGTCATGTACACATTCTGACTAGTCTAAAAGGTACGCATCACCTCTATAATATCGTTAATGTAGAGTCGAATTTTATTGAAGTTGTAAAACATTTGCCCATTGATAAATGGATAAGTATCAAGAATTTTATTGATTTCACTTCATTTCGCAGTTATAATTTTCAAATATCAAGTATTCACGAAATGTGCAATTATCTTACTTATGAAGTTGAAGGTAATTATAGCAAAGAAAAGAAATCAATAAAAAAAATAAATCTGAAAACGTTCATTGAAGAGCCGATTCTAAAAGGAAACATCATGCTTTGGTCATGTTATGGTCTTCTGGATATTGCTTACGACGATATTGATACAACCCAACTTGGAAAGACTTATTTCTCAGTTTATGATGGTATAAAAGCTTTAAAACTCACCAATTTAGGAGCATTTATATTAGGAAAAACAAGCCAATATGAAGCACCATTAATAAAAAAGAGTTATGATTTAACACTTTCGAGTGAAAATCTAATTATTAAGGTTGAAGGCGAAACCTCCATGACCGATAATCTTTTGGGAACTTTTGCCGATAAAATTGGGTCAAATCGTTATGCAATTTCAAACGAAACTTTCTTGAAAAATATCAACAGCAAAAAAGAATTAAAAATCAAAATTGACATTTTTAAGCAAATCATCAGCACAGATTTACCAGCTAATTGGAAGACATTTTTTAGTATTCTCGACAAAAAAATACATCCATTAACACCGATTGAAGAAGTTTTAGTTTTCAAAATACCGAATGATGACCCTGAACTCATAAAACTGTTGATTCAAAATCCAATAATCAAAAAACTTTTAATAAAAGCAGAGGATTATCAAATCATCGTAACAAAAAAAGATTACCCAACGCTAAAAACCAAACTAAAAGCGTTCGGATATTTACTAAATTAATTCTAAGTTTTGAGTTTTAACGGGGTCGCACGCATGATTCTGAGACTAGTACTTTATAATGAAGTAGGTAAAACTTAAGAATTTCTAACAAAAGACTTTGAACTCAAAACCCAAGACTCAAAAATGCCCGCTTGGCTCTCTCGCTCCGAATTATTAGTTGGTAAAGAAGGAATCGACCAACTCCAAAATGCTCACGTCTTAGTCGTAGGACTGGGCGGTGTCGGCTCGTTTGCTGCCGAATATATCTGTCGCTCAGGTGTAGGCGAAATGACAATCGTTGATGGGGACGTAGTTGACCCAACCAACCGAAACCGTCAATTGCCGGCACTTGCTACTAACCATGGCGTCTTAAAAGCCGATATAATGGCCGAACGACTAATGGCAATCAATCCAGAATTAAAATTACACGTTATAAAAGAGTTTCTTACACCAACAAAATGCCGTGAGATTCTCGAGACAAAATACGATTATATATTGGATTGTATTGATAGTGTTACGCCCAAACTCACCTTATTATCAACGGCTTATGCAAAAGGTCAACGAATTGTAAGCTCAATGGGTGCTGGTGGAAAAATCGACCCAACCAAACTTCGAGTAAGCGATTTGTATGATACTTACGAATGCCTTTTTGCTCAATATATTAGAAAAAGAATTAAAAAACTTGGTGTAAATACAGGAATCAAAGCTGTTTTTTCAATCGAACCTGTGATGAAAGAATCATTGATTTTGACAGATGGTTCTAATTTTAAACGCTCGGCTTATGGCACAATTTCTTATTTGCCCGCTGCTTTTGGTGGTGTTTGTGCGTCGGTCGTTATTCGTGATTTATTAAATTATCCAATCGAAATCACTAAACGCCCAGCCAATATTCGCAAAAAAACGGCCATTAAAACAAAGCCAAAAGAATAAGTAATAATAATTATTTGTGCTAAATCTTAAATATAAGGTATAAATTTTATTTTATAACAAAAATGTTTCCCTTTAGAGGTTCGAGGATTTATGCATGCAGCCATTGATATTGGAAATACTTACGCAAAAATTGGTTTTTTTGAAGAAAATCAGCTTTTGGAGGTTCATCGTAGCTTAGAGTTTTCAAAAATCGAAGAACTAATTTTATTAAATAATGTTAAAAGTATCATTATTTCATCAGTCACTAAAAGCCATTCAGAACTTGAGGCTATTTTTAACAAAATTGCAATAAATAAATTATTTCTTAGTCCAGAGACGCCAGTTCCAATAAAAAAGCACTACGAAACGCCTCAAACGCTCGGGGCAGACCGATTGGCAGGAGCTGTTGGTGCTAATTATATGTTTCCAAATCAAAACGTTCTTATTATTGACATGGGTACTGCTATAAAATACGACTACGTTTCAAAAGTTGGAGCATTTGAAGGCGGTCTTATTTCCCTTGGTATGCGAATACGATTTGAGGCACTTCATACGTTTACTAAAAGACTACCATTAGTCGAAGCAGAAGGGATTCCTGACTTAATTGGGAAAAACACAAAAGCCTGTATTCAGAGTGGAGTAATCAATGCAATTGTTGCAGAAGCCAATGGAATGATAGAAAATTACCTAAAGCTCGGTATTTGCCAAGTTATATTGTGCGGTGGCGATGCGAGTTTCTTTGAAAGTCAAATAAAAAAGCCGACATTTACAGTTAATTTAACATCCGAAACGAACCAAGTAGTACCAAATGCTATTTTTTCGATACAAAATATACCTAATTTGACCCTGATTGGTCTGAACAGAATTTTACAATACAATGTTGAAAAAAATTAAACTAACTGCTTACCTATTTATCTGTATTCTGTCATTTACTGAATCTTTCGCACAAAAAGAATCTCGACTTTACGGTAACTCACCTTATTCAGCTCTAGGAATTGGTGATATTTTCTCAGGCAGTTCTATTGCTAACGATGCAATGGGTGGAACGGGGTTAAGTTTTGGTAATGGTATAACAGTAAATACTATAAATCCTGCTTTATTGGCTAAAAATCGCTACGTAGCATTCAGCACTGGCTTACGTGGTCAATACAAAACACTAACAAACGGAATTCTTTCTCAATCTGATTTTGGCATGAATTTAAGTCATTTTACGCTTGCCTTTCCGGTCAAAACAAATTGGACGACAGCCATTACTTTGCAACCTTATTCTGGCGTTGACCACGAAGCTCGTTTTACTCAAACAATTGCAGGAACGGATAAAAGCGTAAACCATATCTATAAAGGTTTAGGTGGTCTTTCAAAAGCAGCTTGGGCTAATGGTGTAGTATTAGCTAAAAAGTTATACTTAGGGGCTGAAGTTGGTTATTACTTCGGAAGTTTCATACGTGATACAACTTCCCGCTTATTAGTAAATTCTGATGATTTATACCTCCGTTTTTCCGACCGTATTTCGGTGAGTGGGTTTGAGTTTAAAACAGGTTTTGCATTCCAACAAAAACTTGCCGAAAAATGGAGTTTGAATGTTGGTGGAACTTATGAACTTCAAAGTAAACTCAATGGTGAGCGTCTTAGGACTTATTCTACATTATATGATCAAGGGAATGGCCCTCAAGTAATTCAGAAACCCGATACGTTATCATTGTATAATGGAGGCATTACTTTACCATCAAGATATGCACTCGGATTTAGTATTGAAAGCCCTTATAAATGGACTTTTGCCGCTGAATATAGCCGCCAAGATTGGGCAAATTATTTAAATTTTGATGGTAAAAAAGAAAGTAATCTTACAGCTAATGAAAAAATCTCATTTGGTGTTGAATACCTTCCTAAATACACTTCTACAAAATACTTTAATCAGGTTTTTTATCGTGCTGGTTTTCAGCAAGTTAAGACTCCTTACTTAGTAAACGGCACACATATAAAAGATAATAGTTTTTCATTGGGTTTATCTACTCCGCTTGCGTATCGTAGTGTAAGTTATATTGATTTCTCGGTTTCGGTAGGAAATCGTGGTGTAATTGGTAATGGATTAGTGAAAGAAAACTACATTAAAATGTCGCTCGGCTTCTCATTAATGGATACTCGTTGGTTCTTGAAACCTAAAATCGATTAAAAACTATGTGAAGCGAAGTATTGTAAATTAATTAAAACTTCGCTTGTATAATACAATCATTTTAGCTAAAAACATGATTTATACCGCCAAATACATAATTGAATTTAGCTGTTTTTTAATAATAGCTTTCTTTTTAACTTCATGCGAAGAAAAAAGGAAAGTTGAAGTCCTAACCAAATACAACGGCCCACTCATGTCCACCGAAAATCTGAATGTGATTTACAGCGATTCAGGACGAGTAAAAGTAAAACTTACCACGGCTCAGCAATTAAAGTTTCAAAATGAAGATGAGGTATATCCGAAAGCCGTTTATATAACTTTCTACGATAAAAATGGTGTTGAATATTCTTCTCTACGTGGCGATTCTGGGCGATACGAAAAAAGCAATGGACTATATAAAGTGATGGGAAATGTATTTTTCTTTAATAGATTACAACAACAAAGCCTTATAACTGATTTGTTAAATTGGAGTCCACTTAGAAAAAAAGTTTATACTGACCGAAAATTTACCATCAAAACTCCCAAAGAAGAACTGCACGGAATTGGAATGGATGCCGATCAAGATTTTACCCACTACACAATGCGTAAGACAAAAGGAACATTTGCCGTTGACTCACTCAACTCTCAAACCGACGACATCGCTACTGATACAACAACTTATTAGTGATTGATTGTCTATTATTGCCTATATGTTTTCAGAAAAATAAGTTCATCAGTAACAAGATTCCCAGGCACCAATAACTAATTCCAGATTTTACAAAAAAATCATTCTCTTTTCTACTCGCTTTAATAAAATTCGCTCTAAATTTGTTTTTTATTTTATAGGTGAAACAAAATAGTTGTATTAAGTAAAAACAATATCTTGTTAAAAACAAAGAGTTAATTCACTCCAAAAGCAACGAACATATTGCATTATTTTAAAATAAACTACTGTGGACTACGAACTATTGACTGTGGACAACTCAAAGCCTAATCACGCAAATAAAGCCAGATTTTCATGCTTTCACATTTATTAATCAAGAATTACGCCCTCATTGAGCATCTCGAACTAAAGCCCGATGCTCAATTTAATATAGTTACAGGCGAAACAGGTGCGGGTAAATCCATCATGCTCGGTGCAATTGGTTTATTGCTGGGCAATAGAGCCGATACAAAAACGCTATATAACGAGTCGGAGAAATGCATTATTGAAGGTACATTTGATATGGCAGGTTTTTATATCAAGAATATTTTTGAAGAAGAAGAACTCGACTATGAAAGTTTGTGTATTTTGCGTCGAGAGATTTCACAAAGTGGAAAATCAAGAGCCTTCATTAATGATACGCCTGTTACGCTCGAAACGCTTCGCAAAATTGCATCTCAGTTGATGGATATTCATTCGCAGCATGATTCGATTTTGCTTGGTTCAAATGAATATCAGTTGCAAATTATCGATACTTATGCCCAATGCCATAATAAGTTAGTTGAATATCAAGAAAAATATCGCACTTACAAAAAACTACAAGATGCTTATCAGCAACTACAAATTGAGGCTGACCAAAATAAAAAAGAATTTGATTTTAATAATTTTCAGTTGGAAGAACTCGTAAAGGCTAAACTTAAACCCGACGAACAAGAACAGCAAGAAAAAGAACTTAATATTTTAGAGCACGCCGAAGAAGTAAAACTCCGCTTAAAGACTGTTTACGAATCTCTCAATAATTCAGAGCAATCTATCCTTTCGGTGTTGCAATCTACGGTTAGTTCATTGGCTCCAATTGCGAGTTATTCTCCTGATTATCAACAATATAAAGACAGGATACAAAGCTGCTTATTGGAATTAAAAGATGTTTCTCGTGATATTGAATCAGAAGAAGATAATATCGAACTTGATGGACAGAAAATAGTTGATATTCAAGACCGACTGAATTTACTTTATAAGCTTCATCAAAAGCACGCCGTAAAATCAAACGGTGAATTGCTCGAAATTCAAGCCATTTTGGAAGAAAAAGTAAACAAAGTATTGAATCTAAGCGAAAACCTTTCAGCGGCCAAAGAACGTGTAAGTAAAGCCTTTGATGCCGCAACCACAGTGGCTGATTCACTTTCAAAAGTACGTCAAAAGATTTTGGCAGAAATTGAAAAACGAGTAATTGGCTTATTGATTGAACTGGGAATACCAAATGCTATCCTTAAAATTCAACACCAAAATATTCAACTAAACAGTGAAGGAATCGACCAAATCATTTTCTTGTTTAGTGCCAATAAAGGAGTTACACCTCGACAATTAAAAGATGTTGCTTCGGGAGGTGAATTTTCTCGCTTGATGCTTGCAATCAAATATGTTTTAAGCGATAAACGCTCTTTACCAACCATCATTTTTGACGAAATCGATACAGGAATTTCGGGTGAAGTAGCCATAAAAGTCGGAAAAATGATGCGAGAAATGGCAGAAAGTATCCAAGTAATTGCCATAACTCACTTGCACCAAATTGCTGGACGTGGGTCGTCGCATTTCTTTGTTTATAAAGACAACTCATCTGCCAAAACAGTTAGCCGTATCAAACAGTTAAGTCAAGACGAACGAATTATCGAAATTGCAAAAATGATTGGTGGTGAAAACCCATCTGAAAGTTCGATTCATAGTGCTATTGAGATACTTGGCATCGCACATTAAATTAAAACAATTACAAAAAACAAATCATAAAATGAAGAATTTATTAGCTGCCTTAGTTATTGTATTTTCTTTGGCTTGTACAGATAAATCGGCCGAAAATGCAGCCAAACTCAAAAAAGAAACTTTCAAGATTCATGATGAAGTAATGCCTATCAGTATGAATTTAGAAGATTTGAAAGCCAAAGTAATGAAAAAAGCTGAAGCCGATACGACCTTAAATAAAACAGCTCTTGATATTTCTTTGGCTCTTGATAAAGCATATACTGACATGGAAACTTGGATGCCAAAACTTGGCGAAGCAGCCGACATGAAAGATGGTGAAGAAAAAGTAAAAGCATTAATAATATTGAAAACAGAAGGTGAGCAATTAAAGCAATCAACGCTTGATGCCAAGAAAAAAGCCGAAGAGTTTTTGAAATAAAATTTATATTTATCCTAAATAGAAATTTGAAAAGTTTTGCAATTTAAGCCTTCTCAAATTTTCGAATCCGCATGAAAAAAACCATTATTTCTGCTTTTATTATCATTACAGCAACTTCAATATTTTCTTGTGAAAATTCTTCTCGCAAATTGCCTATCATGGGTGAACGCGATTTCGTGAATGGTGACTCGGTTTTTCACAAAATCCCAGATTTTTCTTTTATAAATCAAGATAGTTTACCTATTACAAATGAAACCTACGAAGGCAAAATCTATTTGGCAGATTTCTTTTTTACGACTTGCCCTACAATTTGCCCTGTAATGAAAAAACAAATGTTAAGGGTTTTTGAAAAATACAAGGAAAACCAAAAAGTTGGCATTTTATCTCACACAATCGACCCACGCCACGATTCTGTGCAGGTTCTTAAAGAATATGCGACTCGACTAGGAATTAACGGTAAAATGTGGAATTTTGTGACAGGAGACAAGTCAAAAATTTACGAAATTGGCGAAAAATCTTACTACATAACGGCTGGAGAAGATTCTACCGCTGCGGGTGGAATCATTCACAGTGGAGCATTTATTTTGGTCGATACTAAACGCCGTGTAAGAGGAGTATATGATGGAACAAAAGAAACTGATGTAACCAAATTAATTAAAGACATGGAGGTTTTATTAAACGAAAAATAAAATATGAGAAACGAGATAAGATATAGAGGATGGGACGAAATGGGAAATTCTCTTTTTATGAAATCTTTAAAAATGTTATATAAATTCTTTAATATAACGTGGACTAAACTTTTCATTTTTACTATTTCAATAATTACTATTTCTTCATGCCAATCGGAAGAGAAGATAAAATTGGAACAATATTATATCGGAGGCAAAGAAATTTATGAACTAAACTGTGCAAATTGTCATCAAAAAGAAGGAAAAGGTTTAAAAAATCTTTATCCTACCCTTGTAAATAGCGATTATTTAAAAGATAAAGAAAAGGTAATTTATATATTAAAAAATGGACTTTCTGGCGAAATCTTGGTTAATGGAAAAAAATATAACCAAGCTATGCCAGCCAATAATCAATTGACAAATCTTGACATTGCCGAAGTTGTGACCTATATTTATAACGAATGGAATGGAGAAACTAAAATTACGGAGGTGAAAGAAGTTGAGAAAGTTTTGAAAAGAAAATAAATTGAAGGCTTCGCTCTAAAGGAGACCATACTTAAATATCAAACTACGCTTCTTATCAATCGAATAGCAATTCCATAAAAAATCACCATTCCCACAAATATTAAACCCCAAGAAGCAAGCGTTGATTCTTTAAAATAAAGAAAGAAAACAGTTCCAATAATTCCAACATAAAAGAATAATTTTGCCATAAATCGCTGATTTTTTCTATTTTTTCGTTCTTCTGAAGGAATTAAATTCGCTTTAATAGGAAAAATACCATTTCCTGCAAAGATGCTTGATTGATGAATATTCTGTCTAAAATTGCCACTGGCAAACAAAAATAGCGAAAGTGCTACACCCAATAATCGAGGTTTTTCGTACTCAAAATCATTAAGTAAGTAATAAAACAATATCAAGCCTAATGCAGATAAATAAGCCGACCAAATCAGCCGGATTCGTTTGGCACTTCTAATTAATAGTTCGGCATTGGGTTTTTGGCTATCCAAAAACTGCATCAATAAAGGAAAAAAATAAAAAAATAAAACAGCAATTATATAAAAATAGAGCTTATTTTGATGAATCAGCGGGAGCTCCGCTTTACAAATGAAATAAACATAGACAAAAGGCAGCATGATAAACGCTAAAATCAGCAATTCAAACGGTGTGTGTTTTTTCATCTATGTAGATTCTTTATACCACGGTTAATGGTCAACACTAAACAAGCTATTACAGTTAATAAATACTTTTAGCTTATTGATAGGATGGACTTAGCTATCCTGAAACTTAGAAGCACTCTATTTATATACTTGAAAACGATTTCTTGGTTTTTCGGCCTGTATAGCATTTGGTTTAAATTGCATAAACCAAACCATAATTTCATCTATAACGGTCATATTGAGGGAATACAATACAAACTGACCTTTCTTCACGGAAGCCACTAAATCAGCTTGACGAAGCAAATCTAAATGATGCGAAATACTGGGTTTACTCATATCAAATTTGTCAGCAATATCTCCAGCAGTCATATCTCCATCTTTCAGCAGTTCTAAAATCTCTCGTCGAGTAGCATCATTCAATGCTCTAAATAAAATATTCATAATTATTTCACCAATATCAATTTATAAATACAAAAATGTGTTTTCTGATTCATAAATACAAGTTTTTTATTATATATTTAGCTAACTTTCTAAGCAGCACTAATAAACATTAGTAGTTTTCTTAGATAAACACAATTTCATAATCATTTTTCTAACATTGATATATAAATTGCTATATTTGCAATACCCCCGTCCCCTAAAGGGGGTTTTATTTAAGAATCTATATTTAAACTCCCCTTCAGGGGCTGGGGGTATTGGAGTTTATGAAAGTATTAAAATTCGGTGGAACATCGGTTGGAACGGTTGAAAGTATCAATCAAGTTATACAGATTTTACAAGAAAATCTGAATGAAGGAATCAAAATTGCGGTAGTTTATTCGGCCATGGGTGGAGTTACTAATCGCCTTATCGAAATTGGTAAACTGGCTGCTACCTCTGATTTAGATTATTTTCAATTATTAAAATCGGTTGAAGACCGTCACATCGCTGCTGTGCGAGGTTTGATAGACGTAAAAAACCAAAGTGGTGCCATCGCAAAAGTAAAAGGTTTGCTCAATGAACTAGAAGACCTGCTTCGTGGAGTTTTTTTGATAAAAGAACTTTCGGCTCGAACAAATGATTTTATTGTAAGTTTTGGTGAAAGACTTTCTACAACCATCGTTACGGAAGCTCTAAAAAACAGAGGAATTGAAGCCGAATATTTAGATGCTCGAAAGCTTATAAAAACAGACGATCATTTTGGATATGCGGAAGTAATTACCGAATTGACCAACGAATTAATCAGAAAGCATTTTGCAAAAACCAATCAACTCCAATGCATTACCGGTTTTATAGGTTCAACAATTGATGGCGTAACAACTACACTTGGTCGTGGCGGTTCTGATTATACAGGTTCAATTTTCGGTGCGGCACTCAATGCAAGTGTTATCGAAATCTGGACAGATGTAAACGGTATGCTCACTTCTGACCCTCGAAAAGTAAAAAATGCTTTTACAATTCCGACTATTACTTATGCCGAAGCAATGGAATTATCGCATTTTGGGGCAAAAGTTATTTATCCACCAAGCCTCACTCCCGCTTTTCAGAAAAACATTCCTTTAAAAATATTAAATACCTTCAATCATCATCATGAAGGTACGCTTATTAGCAAAACTGCCAATACCAAAGAATACTCAATTACAGGAATTTCTTCAATTGATGATATCGCTTTGGTCAACATACAAGGTGGAGGAATGATGGGCGTTGCTGGGGTTTCTGCAAAACTATTTTCGATTTTGGCAGCCAATAAAATTAGCGTTATATTAATTTCGCAGGCATCCTCTGAGCATTCAATCTGTTTTGCAGTTGACCCAAAAACGGCCTTCGGGGTAAAAGAAATTTTGGATGAAGGTTTTGCTACCGAACTTACTCAAGGTTTGGTTGATAACATTTCAATCGAGCAAAACTTGTCTGTAATTGCAGTTGTAGGTGAAGGGATGAAATCAAGTACAGGTATTTCAGGTAAACTCTTTACAGTACTTGGCAAAAATGGCATAAATGTAGTAGCTACTGCACAGGGTTCTTCGGAATTAAATATTTCGGTAGTTATCTACAAAAAAGATATTACTAAAGCTCTCAATGCCATTCACGAAACTTTTTTTCAGGTTGATGGCTTAACATTAAATTTATATTTAGTTGGTGCAACAGGCTTGATTGGCAGTACCCTTTTAAGGCAAATTAAAGAACAAAAAGAATATTTAAAACAACGTAAAAACCTCAATATCAAACTAGTAGGTATAACAAATACCAAAAAAATGTTATTTAATGAGGGTGGAATAAGTCTCGAAAATTGGAAAGAAGAATTGCTTGAAAATGGAGAAATAGCCAATATCGGTTCATTCGTATCTGATGTACAGGATTTGAATTTACCTTACAGCGTTTTTGTAGATTGTACGGCCGATAAAAATATCGTACAGTATTATTATTCACTTTTGAGCGGCAGCATATCAATCGTTACGCCAAACAAAGTAGCCAATTCGGGTAGATTTGAGCAGTATTTTATACTCCAAAAAGCCGCCCAAAAACATGGCGTGAAGTTTTTATACGAAACAAACGTGGGTGCAGGTTTACCAATCATAAACACTTTGCAAGGCTTGATAACAAGTGGCGATAAAATAAATAAAATTGAGGCGGTTCTTTCGGGAACATTAGCTTATATTTTCAATAATTTCAAAGTTGGAGATAGATTTGTTGATGTAGTGAAAGAAGCCAAAGAAAAAGGCTATACCGAACCTGACCCAAGAGATGATTTAAGTGGGCAAGATGTAGCTCGTAAAATATTGATATTGTCTCGTGAGGCAGGCTTAAAACTCGAACCAGAAGACGTAATAAACAGCAATTTGTTGAATGATGCCTGTCTGAATGCACCTTCGGTAGAAGCCTTTTTTGAAGAACTTGAAAAAGACAATAACCGTTTCGAGAAATTGCTGAAAGATGCCGAGGCGAACGATGAGGTTTTAAGATTCGTTGCCTCCCTCGACAGTGAAAACAAGGCTAGTATTGGCTTAAAAACAGTTGGTCGTTTGCATCCATTCTTTAATTTAGCTGGTTCTGAAAATATCATTTCATTTACAACCGAACGCTACAAATATAACCCTTTAGTAGTAAAAGGTCCCGGGGCAGGAGCAGAAGTAACTGCGTCAGGAGTATTTGCTGACATTATGAGTATTAGTAGTTATTTGGTATAAAAAGGCACATAGGTACAAAACAACAAGGGCACAAAATGCAGAAAATATTCTATTCTTTTGTGCCTTTGTTTCTTGAATTCCTTTCAACTTTTAAATACTTTGTTCCACTGTGCCTTTGCTACTTTGTATCTAATTTACTTCTTCGCAAAATTCAAAGAAGCAGAGTTTAAGCAATAACGCAGTCCTGTTGGTTTTGGGCCATCTTCAAAAACATGACCTAAATGCCCTTTACAACGATTGCAAACAACCTCAGTTCTGAACATTCCATATGCATTATCAGAGCGTTCTTCTACATTACACTCATTGATTGGTTTCCAAAAACTTGGCCAGCCTGTCCCCGATTCAAACTTTGTATCTGATGTAAAAAGTTCTAATTCACAACCGATACATTTATAGACACCCTTATCGTGATTGTCCCAATAAACACCCGAAAATGCTCTTTCAGTACCTGCTTTACGAGACACATTAAACTGCTCTACATTTAACTGTTTTTTCCATTCGGCATCAGTTTTCTTAATTAAATCAATTTTACAATCTGCTTTTTTTGATTTACCATTTTGTGAATAACTCTGACAAGCAATAAACACGAATGACATTAATAAAAACATTATTTTTTTCATAATCTTTTTTAATTTAGAGACGTTTTTATTAAATACGAAATAAGTGGCAAAAAAGTTTTAAAAAATTAAGTCTTTGGCATCATTTTCTCTTTGTATTTATTAAAAACCCATCGTTAATGCTACAATTCACAAAATACATAACATATATTTTTGTCATGTTCTGCATGATATGCGTCAGTTCATGCAAAATTTTACTTAATAAAGCCCCAGAAAACTTGACAGCTAGAGAAAATATTTATACTATGAAAATTATTTCAACTGCTCGAAATTATAAAGGAGTTCCATATAAAAGTGGTGGAAATGATGAAAAAGGCCTCGATTGTTCGGGTTTATTATGTTTATCTTTCAAAGAAATTGGTATAAAATTACCCCGAGTTTCGTGGCAACAAGCCGAATACTTCCCCGCAATCAACTTACCAAATATACAAAAAGGTGATTTGGTTTTCTTTGTAACGGTTGGCAAAAACATCAGCCACGCGGGAATCATAACCGAAGTAAAAAGTTACAATGATATTCGTTTCATTCATACTTCATCAAGCAAAGGCGTTATTGAGGATAACATGATGACAAATTACTGGAAATCTCGCTTTGCTAAAGTTTGCCGTCCAAAATATACCGATTTAGCAAAACAATAATTTTCTACCTAAACGAAAAGCGATTTTGTCTATTTTTACATTATAAATAGTAAAAACATTTCGCACGAAAGTTATGAGAAAATTTTGTTTATTAACCATTGGATTGATTATCAGCAATTTAGCTATTACTCAGTCACAAATTTTTTGGACAAAACAAACCTCGCTACAAAACCTTCGGATTTAAAGTTCTGCAAAGCCCTCATTTCGAGTTATACCATTATTTCAACGAAAACCAGATTGCTAAGGATATTATTCTCAATAGTGAGCATTGGTATAAAATTCATCAAGAAGTTTTCAAACTTGCATTTATTAATCGGTAATATAAAGAAAATATCACTTTTTTTGGTTGAAGGTTTGGCCGAATATATATCAATGGTAGAGTCAAAGAATTGAAGGCGGTAGAAATGGCAATTGTTGTGGCTTTTCGGGCTATGAATATATATTACTTTCGATCCATTAAGCAGACAAACCAATGTACTGGCTAATAGTATAAGAGAAAAACTTTCACAATCCTATTCAAAATCACAAGGCTTTAGCGAATTTAGTTTGAGTCAATTATACCTTGCTTTTGTGGGGGATAACACAATTTTTGGAACGACTGCACCAATAAAGGGTTTTCGTTATAGATTTGAGGCAGGGCGATATTTTGGTTCGACCAGCTATACCAACATTTTGGTTGATGCTCGAAAATATCAATACGTTAAGCCATTCACGATTGCAGGAAGATTTCTTTATAATGGTCGTTTGAATGCCTCAAATCTTGGCTATCTCAATCAAATTAACCAGCTATATTTAGGTTTTCCGTGGAATATGCACGGATTATATGGAAGTGCCTTACAAAAACAACAAAATTTGGGTCTAATTACTCAGGAAGCCTTACAAGGCGAACAACTTTTGGTAACGAATGTTGAAGTCAGACTTTCGCTGACTGGACCAAAGAAAATAGCATTAATTGATTTTTCTTATGTACCTAGCGATTTTAATTTTTTCTTTGATAGCGGTATGGTTTGGTCTGCAAATAGAAAAATTGGAGTATTGCAAGAGTATCAAACTCAAAACGAAACTTCAA
>Ga0247833_1003543_pt1 | contig 20703 bp, 16 predicted proteins | sample LaCruzMarch2015__7_FD_187117 | JGI IMG/M metagenome (GOLD analysis project Ga0247833, IMG submission 187117) | Freshwater microbial communities from meromictic Lake La Cruz, Castile-La Mancha, Spain - LaCruzMarch2015_8m | ecosystem: Environmental > Aquatic > Freshwater > Lake | place: Spain... | reverse complement strand
GATCGCGAGCATGGTAACAACGCCGATGGCCGTCAGCGAGAGGTCCCACCAGCCGCCCCCTGCCGCCCCGCCCGATCCACCGCCGGTCGGCCCCAGGCTGGTGGGCGAGCGGGCCAAAAGCAGCGGTGCGACGCGGACACCGTCGGCAGCGCGATAGGCCAGGTTTTTGAGGAAGCAGCCGTCGATGATCACAGGCTGGTTGATCTCCATCCCCGCGGCCATGCCTGCCGGCAGTTCCAGGAAGTGGACGATGACCGGCGAGGCCGGACCACCTGCGGGCTCGAGCCAGCCCTGCCAATACGTGTCGATGGCGTAGTTGTTGCCTGGCGCGCGGAGTTGCTCCAGCCGGCGGAGCGTTCCTCGCATCCGCACCGACCGGCCGCGAAACGACTTGGGCTGGCCGAAGATTTCGGTGAACCCCACCTCCTGCGGCGGAGGCAGGCTGCGGCCCTCATAGCCCTGGAGCGTCAGAAAACTCTCCAGCCAGGCATCCTCGTCGGTTTGCCGAAAGAAGTTCGCGTCGCGGACACGGCCGAGCGACGTGCGCGAGGCCGAGAGTTCTTCGCGGCCGGCCACGGGCGGGTCGTCATCGCGAATGATGACCACCTCGTCGCTGGTGGGCGGCGGCCCCGCCACCACCGCGAGCCGCGTATCGATCTGCTGTTCCGGAGGGGGGCCCGGCGGCCCGCTCGATCGTGTGAACAGCTCCAGCGCGACCACGACGATCAAAGCCGGGGGCATGAAGGCCCAGAACAGTCGCCGCCGTTCGCGGACGGACAGGAAGTTGCGCGGCCGACTCGGGGCGTCGGGCCGCGGGTCTGACCCAGCCGCCGGCAGCGGCAGCCCGGCAAACCCCGCCTCAGTCACGAGACCGTCCGCCCGGCAGCGGCTCCCGGCTCCGCGGATTCGGCCAGCCGCTTTTGCCGGCGCATTTCCCGCCAGACGTAAGCGCCGAACGAACCCGCAAGCGTGAACGGCATCGCGAGCATCAGGAGGATGCTGTAAAAATAGCCGCGGGCAATGTTGAGCCCCTGGGGGTCGGACGTGTTGACGCCGTCCTTACAGTTCGGGCAGCCCAGTGCGTCGGCTGCCGCCAGCAGCACGACGATGGCGATTCCCGAACCGATGATCGAGTGATACTTCCTCATGCTGGCATTATAGCTGGGCCCGGAGCCTGGGCACGCCCCAAAAAAGCCCACCGATACGGGCCGGGGGAATGACGCGACCCCAGGCCGCTTGGCGAGTGATCTCAGCGTCGGATCGCCTGGCAGAGCCTGGGCAGCCATCAACCGGGCAGACCGGCCGCGGTGGGCAGATGGTAGAGCATCGCGTAGATCACGACCCCGGTCACGGAGACGTAAATCCAGATCGGCATCGTGATCCGGCCGAGACGGCGGTGGGCCTCCCAGCGGCCCTTCCAGGCGAGGAAAAACATCCTCAGAGCCAGGATGGGAACCGCGGCCGCCAGGATTACGTGTGTCAGCAGGATCACGTAGTAGACGAGTCGCAACGACTCGGGGCCGGCATACTTTCGGCTACCCTCGAGGGCGTGGTAGACGAGGTAGGAGACCAGAAACACCGCCGAGGTCGCGAAGGCCGCCACCATCGCCGCCCTGTGGGCCCGCCACTGGCCCCGGCGGATGAACACCCAGCCGGCCACGAGCAGCACTGCGGCCACGGTGTTGAGCACCGCGTTGGTGGTGGCCAGCGGATGGATTCCCGCGGCAGCGACCAGTGGCATGGTCATGGCTTCGCTCCCGCCTCATCGGCGAGCACCTCGCGGATCAGGTCCTTGAGCAGTTCCACCCGCTTGGGGTCGGTGAGCGAGTAGCCGCCCCGCAGTTTCCCCTCCCGGTCGAAGACGACCCCCTTCTCGGCATGCACGCCCACCTCGACGGGCAGTTGGAACCGCCCCTGGCCGATCCGTGTGATGGTCTCCATGTCGCCGGTAAGAAACTTCCAGCGGTCGGCGTCGGCCTGGAAGCGGTCGGCATACCGCCGCAGGGCGTCGGGGGTGTCGTTGGCCGGATCGCAGGTGAGGCCCACAGCCATGAAGTCGGGGTCGTCAATCTCCTTGAGAATGTCGGCGATCGCCTGGTTCTCACGGAAGCAGGGGCCAGGACAGTTGGCAAAGAACACCGCCCCCAGCCAGACCTTGCCGGCCAGCGCCTCGGAGGAAAAGGCCTGCCCGGTCTGGTCGGTGAGCGTGAACGGCGCGGCGGCATCAGGGGCAGCCACGAACTCCGGATCGGGCTCCGGCTTGCCCACCACGGCCGCCGGCCGCTCGGTACAACCGGCGAGCGCGACCGCCATGCCGAGCATCGCAATCCAAAAAAAAGGGGACATCCCCCGTTTTCCGGTCCCGTCTTGATCCCTGGAAATATCGATCGAAAACGGGGGATGTCCCCTTTTTCGAAAGAGCCGGGATCGGCGGCTGCTCGACGAGCGTGGGAAATCGCGACCCGCAGGGATGCCAGCGAAGCCAACCATCACGTGCCACTCCGCAGGTCGTGGAAAGAGCGAGTTCCGTCGCGAAGGAGACAGCTGCCGGACCGGCGGGGTCCTGAAAGTAGGCTTCTCAACCGTTCAATGCGCCGCCGGCGCCGCGTGCGCGGCGTCGGCCGACGCCCGCTCGAGCATCAGCAGGTCCGAGGGCCGGGCCATGTGGATCGCCCGCTCCTGCGAGACCATCCGATTGCGCATCCCGATATCGGGCGCGAGCATGATCACCATAAACAACGCCATCATCGCGGCCGGGATCGTCAGGACGTACTTCCAGTTGGCCTCCCACCAGACGTGCATGAAGAACAGCACCACGAGCATCGCCTTGGTGCAGGAGACGGCCATCATGAAGGCCCAGCCGACCTGCGGTTGATCCCGCCAGGGCCAGGCCGGCGAGTAGGTCAGGAACGACATCGTCGTCAGGAAGCAGAGGGCGACGAAGACGGCGATGTACTTGCCGATGCCGCCGTGGGCATGGTCGTCGTGGGCGGGGGCGTCGTCGTGGGCTGCGTGGTCGGACATGGGTTGCCTCGGAGAGGGGCTGGTTCGCCCGCGATTCAGAAGAGATAGAGGAGCGGGAACATGAAGATCCACACGAGATCGACGAAGTGCCAGTACAGCCCGGCACTCTCGATCATGCCCGCGTTCGCGCGGCCGAGCGGGTAGCTCAGGAGCACCGCAAACACAATCAGCCCCACGATCACGTGGATCGCGTGGAAGCCGGTCAGCAGAAAGTAGGTGCTGGCCCACATGTTGCCGCCGGGGATCACGATCGGCAGCCGCAACCAGGGGAAGGCGTCGTTGATGCCGTGGGCGTGGCCCGCGCTGTGGCTTCCCGTCCCCTCGGCTGGCAACGGCGCGATCTGGTCAGCCACCACGGCCATGTCGAAGGCCTGCTGGTTGGGGTCGGCCACCATCGTGCGGACCTGCTGGAGCGCGGAGCGGGCGGCCTGCTGCTCGGGGCCCAGCTTGTCGGCCGGTGTTTCGTCAAGCTCCTTGAGCCGGTCGATGATCGCGGGCTCACCGAGCCGGGCCCGGACGGCCGAGCCGTAGTACAGGTCTGGCCGCTCGTGAATCAGGCCGTGGGGCGCCCACGGAAAGATCCCGTGAGAGAACTTGGCCTGATACTCGTAGGCCTTGACCCCCAGAAACAGCGTGCCGAGCAGGAGCGTCAGCAGCATCCAGAGCTTGGCCAGGCCGGTCTTGTTGGACTTCGCCATCTCGAAGGCGAGCACGACGGTCACGCTCGAGCAGATCAAGACGAAGGTATTGAAGGCTCCGATCGGCTCGGACAGGTGGACATGGTGAGGCTTGGGCCAGATGGCCGCCCCGAACCGGAGCACGATGTAGCTGCCGAGCAGTGCCGCGAAAAACATGATCTCCGTCGAGAGGAACAGCCACATGATCAGCTTGCCGCGCGAGAGCGGCAGGCCCGGCTGATACTGGAGGTGGACGTGGCCCTGATGGCCGTCGTCGTGGCCGTCGTCGTGGCCGCCGGCCTGGCCGTGGTCGTGGTCGTGCGGAAGCGAGATCGCGGGGGAACTCATGGCGGATTCCAGATCAGAGGAAAGGCGAGTTGAGCGACGCAGGACCACCAAACACAACCGCCGCGGACAGCAGGCCGAGCAGCGCACCCAAGGACGAAAGCAGGAGGAACCGGGCCGCGGCGTCGTCGCGGCGGACGGCAAAGTTGACGGTCGCCAGAAGATACACGCCCGCGGCGACTGCTGCGGACAAGAACATCCGCACACTTCCGGAGGGCACTGCCAGCACGAGTGCCGCGGGCATCAGGGCCAGTGCGGCGGCCAGGGCCTGGCCGGCGGCCCGGAGGCCGGTCGGATCGACGACCGTGAGCATCCTGGCCCCGGCGGCCGCGTATTGGGCCCTGTAGATCCAGGCGATCGCCATGAAGTGCGGAAACTGCCAGAGGTAGAGCACGGTGGCCAGGGCTCCCACGGCCAACGCCCCGCGGGCGTCGCCGGCCGCGAGCCGAGCGGGGCCGTCGGCCGCCAGCCAGCCGATCGCCACGGGCAGGGCTCCGGCGACCGCGCCGACCGCCGTATTCAGGGGCGTGACCCGCTTGAGCGGCGTGTAGATCAGAACGTACAGCAGCCAGGTCGCGACCGCGGCGGCAGCCGGCTCCCAACCGGCGGCAATCCAGCAGGAGGCGGTGCCGCCGCCAAGCGTGACCGCTGTCAGCCACCACGCAGTCGCCACGGTGAGCCGGCCCGCCACGAGCGGCCGCGCGGCGGTCCGCTTCATGAGCCGGTCGGTGCGGCGCTCAAGGATCTGGTTGGCGATGCTCGAACTCGCCGCCACCAGCGCCGTGCCCGCGAGCACCACCAGAAGCCGCGCGGGGTCGACCGGCCGGCCCGCAGTCAGCCAGGCGGCGGCCGCGACGGTCGCGAGCACCATCACCGCGATCCGCGGCCGGACCAGCTGAGAGCCATCAGCGAGCGCGGCCACCAGACCCCGCGGGGCGGTTGCCACCAGCGTGCCTGGCGCAACGGAGGCGGCCGCCAGTTCGACAGCGAGGGGCGGCGGAGTCATACGGCCACCCCCTGGGAGCGGCCGAAGGCAGCGGACCGCACAACACCGCCGGCTGCGGCAGGTGTCGTTCCAGCCGCGGTCAAGGCCAGGGCGACGCCCACCCCGAGGATCACCATCCCGAGCACGGCATGCGTCGTCACGATCACGGCCCCCGGGCCGCTGCGAGCCACGATCGGCTCAGCCAGCCGCCAGGCATCGGGCAGGAGCGCCGAGGGCACGCCGTATTTCGCGATCCAGGTGCCGAACCCGAGGGCCAGTTGGCTGGCCACCAACGCGACGGCAAGCAGGCTCCACCGGCTTGCCCCGCGGTTGCCGCCCCCGCGACTCGCCAGAAACGCCGCCACCGCCAGGCCGGCCACCACGAGTCCGACCAGCACGTGCGTACCCACCAGGGCGTGGAACATCCGCGGCGGGGTGGCTGGATCGAGGTGCCGCAACTGCGCGCCCGCCACGAGTTGGGCATACGCGGCGACCGGCACCGCGGCACACAGCCCAGCCCCGACCCGCGGCACCGCCACGTCGTCGGGCCGCCGCGTCAGCACGGCAAGCGCCACTGCCACCGCGAAGAACAGCGGCCCGGTACAGGCGTGAATCTTGGCCACGGTCGTGTCGTCGAGCAACACGCGTGCGCCGCCCAGCACCCCCTGCACGCCAACCAAGACCACCGCAGCCACTGCCAGCCAGCGGATGGTCGGGCCGACCGGGTATCGCCACACAAGTGCCGCCAGCCCAAGCGCGATCATGCCCACGAGCGCCCCGAGCAGCCGATGACCATGCTCGAGAAACAGATCCCACGGCCCGCCCAGCCACTCGGCAAGCGGAAACAGAAACATGTTGTGGCCATACGTGGCAGGCCAGTCCGGCACGGCCATCGCGGCCTCGTAGGTCGTGACGAGTGCCCCAAACGACAGCAGCACCATGGTCACCGCCACGAGCAGACAGGCGACGACGTGGGGGATGCTCCACCGCCGACCAGAGGCCTCACGCATCCGCCCCGGCCGGCGGTCGGCAGGCACCCGCGGCATTCCGCTATCTGCTTTCACCATGGCTACGTGTCAGTGCGAGGCCGCCGCGGCCGCCGCCGCAGCGTTGGGCGGATCGGTCTGCATCAGGTGATCCTTGTCGGCCCCCGGCACGGAGTACTCGTAGGGGCCGCGGTACACGACCGGTTGGTAGTCGAAGTTGCCGTGGCCCGGCGGGCTTGGCGCCGTCCACTCCAGGCCGTTGGCGTTCCACGGATTCCGGTCGGCCACGGGGCCGAAGAACATGCTCCAGAAAAAGTTGATCGCGAAGATGATCTGCGTGGCCACCATGCCCATGGCGCAGTAGGTCATGAAGGCGTTCAACGGCTGGAGGTGATGAAACGTCTCGTAGTGGTAGGCGTCGGCCAGCCGCCGCGGGAAGCCCACCGCCCCCAGGATGTGCATCGTGAAGAAGGTGCCGTTCAGGAACAGGAACGTCAGGAAGAAGTGCACCTTCCCCCAGAACTCATTCATGGTCCGCCCAAACATCTTGGGGTACCAGAAGTAAATCGCCGCCCAGACGCCCATCGCCGTACCGGCGAAGAGCACGTAGTGGAAGTGAGCCACGATGAAGTATGTGTCGTGAATGAAGATGTCGACCGGCGTGGCTGCCATGAAGATTCCAGACAGGCCGCCGATGATGAACATCGACACAAACGAGAGGGCAAAGAGCATCGCGGTCGTGAACTGGATCTTTCCCCCCCACACGGTTCCCAGCCAGTTGAAGGTCTTCACGGCGCTCGGCAGGGCGATCATCATCGTCGAAACCATGAAGGTGATGCCCAGGGCCGGGTTCATGCCCGACATAAACATGTGATGGCCCCAGACGATGAAGCCCAGGCCGGCGATCCCGGCGATCGAGTAGACCATCGGGCGGTAGCCGAACAGGGGCTTGCGGGCGAAGCAGGTGAGGATGTCGCTCACCATGCCCATCGCCGGCAGGATCATGATGTAGACAGCAGGATGGCTGTAAAACCAGAACAGGTGCTGCCAGAGCAGTGGTTGCCCGCCGCCCGGCCCCGCCACCGAATTGTTGACGATGTTGCCCTCGGGTGAGAAGAAGCCGGTGGCAAACATCCGATCAGCCAACTGCATGAAGCCGGCAGCCGTGAGTACCGGCAGGGCAAAGGCCTGGAGCACGGCGGTGATAAACATTGCCCAGATCGTCATCGGCAGCCGGAACATTGTCATTCCGGGGGCCCGCATCAGGATGATCGTGGTCATGTAGTTGACGCTCCCGAGCATCGACGAAACCCCGACGAAGGTCAGACCGATCAGCCACAGCGTCTGGCCCCAACCGCTGCCCGGCGACGAGGCGACGTTGGTAGACAGCGGCGGATAACTCGTCCAACCACTGGAGGCCGCACCCCCCTCCACGAAGAAGCTGGCTCCGAAAGCGATGAAGGCGGGCCACATGAACCAATACGAGAGCATGTTGAGCGTGGGGAAGGCCATGTCGTCGGCACCAATCATCAGCGGGATCAGGAAGTTGCCGAAGGCGCCGGCCAGAATCGGGATGATCACCAAGAAGATCATCACCGTCGCATGCATGGTGAACAGCATCGTGTAGAACTCGGGCGCCATCTGCCCGCCCTCCTGGGCGAACAACTTCCCCACCACCGGCACGTCGGACCACGGCCAGGCCACCTGCCAGCGGACGGCGAGTGCGAGCAGGCCGCCGACCAGAAACCAGAGCAGCGTCGAGAACAGAAACTGCAGCCCGATGACCTTGTGGTCCTTGGAGAACACGTAGGTCGAGAGGAAGGTCGAGAGCGACCCCGCCTTCGTGGCCGGGGCATGGCCGGGCTCGGTCTTGACGGGAACGGTGACGGTGCTCATGGCAGGTCTCGGGATGGCGGGCGGTGGCGGACGTGAACGAACCGGTTAGTTGGCGACGATCTCAGCGCTGGCTTCGGCGACGGGCTGGGTGGCATTTTGCTCGGCGGTCTTTCGCTTGAGCCAGGCGTCGAACTCGGGGCGCGTCACAAAGGTGATCCGCCCCTTCATCTTGTAATGGCCCCAGCCGCACAGTTCGGCACAGACGATGTCCCAACTGCCGGTCTCGGTGCCCTGGAACCAAACTGGGATCTTCATGCCCGGCACGGCATCCTGCTTGATGCGGAGATTCGGGAGGAAAAAGCTGTGGAGCACATCCATGCTCTTGAGTTGGACGAGCACTTGCTCGTCGACCGGCAGGTGGAGGTCGTTGACGAGGTGCAGATCGTCGGGTGTCCCCAGCAGCCCGTCGCCGCCCGGATACCGCAGCCGCCACTCGAACTGCCGACCCACGACCTCGACGGTCGGCGGCATGTCGGGCCTCCGCATCTTGACGTTGGCCCAGGCATTCATCTGATAGATCGCCAGAAACAGCAGCGTGGCTGCCGGGATGATCGTCCAGACCACCTCGAGCGTGTGGCTGCCGTGGATGTAGGTGGCTTTCTCGCCCTGTCGGGCAGCGGCGTCGTACTTCCACATGAACCAAAAGAGCGCCACCTCCGTGGCCACAAACACCACGCCCGTGAGGGCGAGAATGAAGTAGAAGAGCGAGTCGATCTCATGGCCGTGGGCCGAGACGTCTTTGGGAAGCCAGACATTGATCGAGGGGGCGACGGCGAAGGTCGCCACGCCGAGCACCGGCACAGCCAGAAACAACAACGCCCAAAACATCCCGGACAGCCGCTTCATCGCTCAGTTCTCCTCACTGGCCGTGCTGGCCTTGCTCACCACCAGGCCGCCGACACTGCTCGGCTGGACCGCCACCGCCCGATCGGCACCGAGCTCACCGTCGAAGTCGTAGGGCAGCGAGCGAACGTAGTTGACGATGTGCCAGATGTCCTCGGGCGGCACGGTCCCCTTGGCGGCGGGCATCGGGGCACCATTGATACCGGCATGGATTCGGTAGTAGATGTCGAGCGGCCGCCGGCCGCCGCGGTAGATGCCGTGACGCAGGTTTCGGGGCGGAATCGTCCGTGGCCTGAGGGCGTCGCCGGCGAGCACCTCGCGAAACTCCGCCGCCCAACGCCGCTCGTTGGCGTCGGCATCTCCCACCGCCAGGGCGGCCAACTTGGTTTCGATCTTGACGATGTTTTTGTTCCAGTCGTCGTAGTCGTTGGCCTGACCATCGCCCAGGGCGGTCACTCCGTGACACTTGACACAGTTGGCCTTGTCACCGTGAAACAGCTCCCGCCCCTTGGCGATCGAGGCCGCTAGGTCGATGTCGGCGGGCATCTCGGGCACCTCGATCAGTTCCTCCTCCGCGGAGGCCCACTTGCCGGCGATTGGCTCGAGGATCTCACCGACCAGAAAGTCGCGGGTCTCCGCCAGCTTGCCCTCGTCCTCGTCGTCGAGTTCGAAAAAGTACTGCATCAGGGCGATCTCGGTCTCGCCCCGGATGCTCAGATACTTCACATATTCGACGAGCGCGTCGACCTCGCCTGCGCTGAGCAGCGCGAACGACGGCATCGAACTGCCGGCGACGCCGGTGTGCAAGACCCGCACCAGGTCGGCATGCGTGGGCTTGCTCGACCGCTCGGTGCTCTTGAACTTGAACACGCCCGGGCGGTAGTCCCGCGGATAAGGGTTGAGGAACGCCGCTGTCGGCCCAAGCCCGTCACCGGTGATGCCATGGCAGTGAACACAGTGCTCGCGGTAGAGGCCATTCTTGCGACCCACGATGTCGCTGCGGACCGGGCCAGCCGCCAGGATGAGCTTGGCCGAATCGAGCCCCGTCTCGGGCAAGCACTCAGGCTTGTCCGGCGAGCCAAACATGGCCGTCAGGATGGTCGCCACCTGCCGCTGCTGCTCTGCCGTGAGCGCTATTTCGGCGGAGATCGAATCTTTCTCGGCCGACGGCGAGGTGGCCTCGACCATATTGAGGCGGAAAAACGCCGGGGGAGTCGGCGCGCACCCGCCACTGATCGTGACAAGGAGGCTCACAACAGCGAGACCGGCGAAGCGGAGGGCGTTTCTCATGGCGATTGCGGGGGTGCTGGGGGACGGCAGTGCGGGGGCAGCGGGCCTAACCACCGAGAGCGGCGGCAGGCACCTCAAGAGTACCTAGGTCCTTAACCTCATCGGGCTGGAGCGTGACTTGAAACCGACCCTTGGGTGACCATTGAAGTGCAGGCTGATCCAACTTCAGGCCGCCCGCCGACCGGGCATGCCAGACCTGAAACTCAAGTGGCTCGCCGGCGGGCAGATCGGGAATCGCGAACGATCCGTCGACCAAGGAGACGGCCACGTAGCCATCTTTGCGAAACACCGCGTAAGCCTTCATCCAGGGATGGATATTACACGTCACGGAGACGGGCATGCCCGTCTCTGCGTTGGGCGTGTAGACAGTCGCTTCCCCGGACGGAATCAGCTGATTGAAGCTGGAACCAGAGATGTTGGTGTTGTGGCCGATGGGGTCGCTGTTGCGGACATCCACTGGCTGCCCCACGCGGGCCGCGAACACCGGCGCCAGAAACTCGCAGTTTTTCTGATCGAAAACCAGCGGGTCCGTCGACACGGGATTCTTGACGCGGCTCGCCTTGCGGACAAAAAGCACGACGTCGGCCAGGCCCTTGGTCGCCGGATCGACTCGGAGCGACTCGTCATACAGTTTGAGCCCGTCTTTCGAGCAGACCGCCATGTCCTTGTCGACGACCAGCGGCCGTTTGTCGCCGGGGGTGCCCGCGAATACGAACCGCCCCTTGAGCGTGGCCCAACCGGTGCCGGTCGCCGCGGCCACCACGTTGGTCTCGCCGGCCACCTCGCCAGCCGTCAGCACCTCACGAAGCTTCTCGGCCGCAGCCAGGTCGGGCTCCGGCCCGGCAACGCGGCCAGACCCACATCCAGAACCGACCACACTCAAGACTGCGGCCAGCAGCAACAGCCCGGTCGACGAGCGTGACATGGTCCAACCTTGCTTCGTCATCGGCTCCAGCCTCACTTGAACAGCCCTGCGTCGAGAACGATCTGGCCGAGGTCGTTGTCACCCGCCTTGATCATCTTTTTCATCCGGCCCTTCTTGACCGTTTCCGTCTTATTGTTGATCGTCATTTCCCCGAGGTAGCCGGCCTTCTCGTGCCAAAACTGGAGCTCGATCTCGGTGGCCGGGAGATCGGCGATTTCAAACGATCCGTCGGCCTTGGAGACGGCCGCATAGGGGTTGTCGCGAATCACGATCCAACCCTTCATCCAGGGGTGGATGTTGCAGGTCACTTGGGCGGGCACGGCCTCGTCGGCCGCGAACTTCTTCGTGACCTGGCCACCGGCCGGAATCAGGTCATTCGAAGGGCTCTTGATCGAACTGATGTTGCTGTTGTGCCCGGCGGTGTCGGAGTTTTTGATCACGAACTCCTGCCCGACCTGGACGAAGAGGACGTGCGGCTCGAACCGGCAGTTTTGATTGTCGAGCACCGGTTTGACCTGCTTCGCAGCGGCCTCGAGTTCCGGCTTGACCTTCACCTTCTTGTCGCGCACGAACACCACGACGTTGGCCACGCCCTTGTCCTCGCCGACCACCAGTTCCTCGGCCACGAGCTTGTGCTTGCCGCACACCTCGACGTCCTTGTCGATGGTCAGTGCGGACGGGGCCGCCGCGTCACCACCGAACACGAACCTGCCCTTGAGCGTGCCCCACTCGTCGGCCACAGCCGAGGCGGCCGGGCTGAAGCAGACGACGACGGCGAGCAGGAGCGTCAGCGAGGAAAGCAGGCCGAGCGGCTTGGTCATGGCGAATCTCCGGGCGGAACTGGCGGTACGAAACGGTGATGCGGGCTGCCCCGCGCAGCACGTCATTCTAAGCGGGCAGCATCGACTGGCGACCCAGCGGCGGCGGCATCGGTTGGAGCCGGCGCCGGGGCGAGGGATGCGGCCTCTTTGGCCGGTTCGGGGGCCACGGCCGCCGGCGGGGGCGGTTCGGCCTTCAAAAACGCCTCGAGCGACAGATTTCGCTTCGCGAACAGATCGAAGTGCATCAGCAGATCAGTGAGCGCGTCGACCTGTTGCTCGCTCGTGCCGGCGTACAAATCCTGACTAACCGGTTTGTCGAACGGGATGTTGACCGGCATGCCGGTGTACGGCAGGAACCGCTTGGGGTTGGCGATCCAGTCGTGCACATAGCCGGGCCGGAGCCGCTCATGACTCCGTTCCAACTGCGGGGCCAGCCCCTTGACACTGCCAGCTGGCGCGTAGTCACCGATCAGGTGGCACTTCACGCAGTAGTTGGTATTGGTCACGATCCGAAGCGCGCCCTCCAAGTGGCCCGCGCGAGCCATTTCCTTTTCGGCCACGCTCTCCTCGTCGAGCCGCGGGTCGTAAACATACGGATACTCGGCGCCGTCCACGGCCGCGAAGTAATCGACCATCGCCGCAGCCTGCGCCGCGTTCCAGTTGAACTTCGGCATCCGCATGACGGCCGGTGGCCGGATCGTGTGCGGGTTGAGCAGAAACTTATGCAACCAGGCCGATTGCACCTTCTGGCCCTCGCCCACGAGTGGCGGCGGCAGCCAGCCCCACGCGTCTTCAGGCTTGACGTTGGGGTTGACCTGCTTTTCGTCAGCGATCACGACCGGGAACAGCAGCCGCGCCAGGTCGCCACCCCGGGCGGGATAATGATTGCCGGCTTTGATCGCCGACTCCGGCACGAGCAGGTTGGCGCCGCCCACTTGCCTGGCTTCGCCGTCCACCAGAGCGTCATGCCAGAGCATGATCGGCCGGTGCGGTACTGCCTCGTCATCGTCTGCCTCCATCGGCACCCCATCTTCGTCGACCAGTTGCGGCCGGCCCGTCTCCGGATCGAGCACCGGCATGCCGACGAGTGACGCGTGGTGGCGGCCCGCGGCGTCTCCCTCGAGGGAGGCCGTCACCTGGGCGGGCGTGAACCGAGGTGCCAGGAACGGATAATCAGGGATCTCGCTGCCCTCTCCAAGCGCGCCCGGGCGGAACGCGACGTCCCACCGGTCCATGGCGAGCGTGTGGCACCCTCCGCAGTTGAACTGCTCCGCCACCACGAGGCCGGCGAGCCGCGCTTGCTCCCGTGGGGCTGGCTGATGGACGAACTGCGGCGCCGGCGGCTCGGCCACGAGACCGAGCACGAAGGTCATGACCGCCTCCCGTTGCTGGTCGTCGAAGGGGAACTGCGGCATCCGGTACCGCTCATTGTAGGTCTTGTTTTCGACCTTCTTGTAGTCGTAGCTGCGGGGAGCGCGGAGTTTCTGCCAGAGAAAACCCTCGCGCTCGTGAGCCAACAACTTCTCGAGGAAGAACCCGGTGTCGGGATCGAGACTGGCCGGATCGACATGCACCTCGCCGTCTTTGGAGACGTAGGCCAGATCGGTGGCGAAGGGGTTGACCGGTGCGGTGGCATGGCCGGTGTCGCCGGTGTCGGCTTGGTGCTCGAGAGCATGCCCGTCGTGCCCGTCGTGCCCGCCGTGACCATGGCCAGCCGAGAGCTGGTGCATCACGAGGTGCGAAGCCTGCTCGAAGGCGATCCGCGACGACTCCTTGCGGCCCCAGTCGGCAAGCGCGGCGCCCGCGGGCTTGGCATCCTCGAAGCCGGGAATGTCGTGACACGAATAGCAGGCCAGTTTCGCCAGCGTCTTTTTGCCGACATAGGCGAGCAGCGTGGCGTCACGCCCTGCTCCGTCGAGCCCCACGAGAATATGCTCGTCTCCCTTGATGGCCACTTGGGCGGCATCGAGCCCCGTGGCAAGAACGGCCTCCGCCCGGGCAGTGGGAAACCGCTCCTTGAGGTACAAGAGCGCCAGTTCGTCGAGCGCCTTCCGCTCTTCGGCGGAGAGACTGCCCCCCTCGGCCATGGGAAAGGGCACCGTGCTGTCGAGCGTCTTGACTTCCCAGTTGGCCGCAGGCTTCCAATCGCTGCCCGACGTCATCAGATAGGCGGTCGCGTCGGCCGCCGGATCGGCGACCGTACCGTCGGGAAGTTTTTCCGGCTCGAGGAGCAGGTTCGGCATGATCGTCTTGGGGTGATACCGCGCCGGCTCACGAAGCCAGCTGTAGAGCCACTCCTTGCCCTTGGGATGGGCCGCGGCCTTGGCGCCGATCCGCGAAAGATTGGGGCCGTGGGTGCTCTGTGCCTCAGGGAAGTCGGTGTGCTGGTGGCACGCCAGGCAGCCCCGCAGTTGAAACACCTTCTTGCCTCGGGCGACGTCGGCTGCCGCCGTGATCCCACCGGCTGGAGCGATGTAATCAAACGGCTCGCTCTTGGCAGCGAGGTAGTGGATCATCGAGCGGATTTCGAGCGGCTCGTAGCGCCGCGACTCCTCGAGCCCCTTGCCCTCCAGGTGCTCCCAAAGGCCGAAGAACCGTGGCATCTTGGTCGTCGGCCGGAACTCCTGCGGGTTGCGAAGCCACGCATAGGCCCACTCAAAACCAAGCTTGGCCGCCGCATGCCGCAGGCTCGGCCCCACCTTGGGGAAGGTGCCCGGGGTCTCAGGCTCCTTCAAGAGCGTGGCAAGCTCGTGGGTGCGGGGCAGAAGTTTGCCGTCTTCGGGCAGGACGGAGTCGGCCAGAATCGCCTCCCGGAGTCGCTCCCGGGCAGCCCGGCCGTCGGGGCTCGTCTTCACCTCGCTGGCCCAACGCACGGCCGAGTCACCAAGACCGGCCAGCCCCGGGTCGGCGGCAATCGCGGCGGCCACTTCGTGGTAGTTGGGGTTGAGCCGCATGTCGGGACCGATCCGCTTGTCGGGCCCAGCCCAGCCGCTGATCTCATGGCAGCCGTAGCAGCCGTATTGACGGATCAGGTGATAGCCCTCGACCAGCTTGGCAGCGGGGGGTTCGGGAAACTTCTCGCTCGGCTCGAGATCAACCACCTGGTGATGGCACTTCAGGCAGCTCGATTGCTCAAACCGTTCCGGCCGCATCGGGAAGATCCAGTGATGGTTGTTGAACCACCCATATTCGTCGTGCCAGTTGTGGGCGTCTTTGGGCGAGTTGGGGGTGTGTGAAGCCCACTTGAAACTGGTGGAGCTGCCCTGGCCTTCATGGCAACTGGTGCAGCCGAAGGTCTTCATCGGGTGGGGACTGGAGTCGCTCACGAACAGGTCGAGCCGCGGATGCGTCGCATAGGGCTGGGGAACGCCGCGGCGCACCTTGAGGGAGAGCGGGCTGCCCCACTGCGGCGTCTCGAGCAGCGACGCGAAGGCGACCGCCGGCGCCGTAGCGCGGCGGCCGTCCACCTCCACGATCACGTCGCCGGGCAAGAGGCCGGCCCGGGCAGCCGCCGACGACGGCTCGGGATCTTCGTCGGCAGCGGTCGTCTCGGCGGGCAAGACCACACCGACGGTCGGGTCGTCGGCCGCGAACACGCCCCGTGGCGCGAGCCGCAGGCCGAACAGGGCCTCCAGGGCGTCGTTGTCTGCTTCCGCCCGACCCCGGCCGGCCGCTTCGGCCTTCGCCGTCTCGATCAGTTTCGCGGCCGCGTCGGCCGGAGGTGTCGGGAGCGTGATCACAACAGACTCGGCCTCGGGATAGGCCGGATCCTGCGGCAGGCCGGGCAGGGTTTTGTCCATGCCGCGATGGCAGGTGACGCACCTATCGAAGCGGGCCACGTTACGAAAGTTGTTGTTGATCGTGAGGTCGGGCAGCCAGAGTTGTTCGACCTGCAGCGGGCCGTTGAACGCATCGAGCACAGGCAGCTCCAGGGCCGTCTTGCCCCAGTTACTCCGGCGGTCGTCGTAGGTCTTCTGCAGGGCCGCGAGTTGTGCGCGATGGTCGGCCACGGCCTTGGCGGCGACGTCTTCCGGAGCCGTGATCTGGCCGAGCAGTGACTGCAGTTCCTTGCGGTAGGTATTCGAGGCCTGGAACGCCAGGGTGGCCTCGCTCACCTTGGCCCGTTTGGCGGCGGCGAGCGCCAGCAACTCGGTCTGCCGAACGCCGGAAGCATCGTCGGCCACGGCCAGCTCGTAATCGGCTCGGTTCTTGTCCAACTCAGCTTTGCGGAGCTTGAGGGCACCGGTCAGCAGATCCTCCCGGAACCGGGCCCGCTTCGCGATGTCGATCATCCGCTCGAGAAGGTCGCCCCGCAGCGCAAACCGCCGCGCGTTCAGCCGCTCGACCTCGGCCTGGGCGGCTTCTGCGTCTCCAAGTTCGGCTACTCGGGCCTGGAGTTCGGCCAGGCCGGCGATATCCTGCTCGACAAAGCCCGCGGCTTGGGCGTCTTCCGGCACTTGCCGCGCGGCGGCCACAAAGGCTTCGGCCAACTTCGGGTCGAGCGGCGCCCGACGGACCTCGGCCAACGTCCCGCTCAACTCAGTGCCCCGAGTTCGATACCCGGCTAGGTCCTGCTGTTCAATCCGGGCTGCGGCCGACCACGTCTCGAGGTCGCGGAATCCACGGGCGTATTGTTTCCAGGGGCGGTCATGGTCCGCCGCCAGCATCGCGACGGTTGCCACGAGCAGCGCGATCGCCGTCAACGCGAACACCACGTGGAGAATCTTGAGATCGCGCCAGGTCTGTTCAGTTGCGGGCATCTTTAGGCAGCCTTCGTCGGTCGCCCCGTCGAAGCGACACCGGGCCGCGACTCGCGCGACCGGCGTCGCCGGACGGGCTTCAAAAGTTCAGGGAAATCTCGGGGACGCTCAGGATGTATCTCAGGTTCATGGTCCAGCGTAGCGCCATCTTCAGCGGCAGCGACAGCATCAGCAGCATCAAGTTGGCCATGATCATGTAGCGAATGAAGCCCATCTTCACGAACATGCCACGGAGGAGCGTGACGGCCAGGAGCGGTGGCAGGGCCACAAGGTAGAGGCCGAGGACCACCAGGCCGGGCGCCTCGCGGAGCAGCACGGTGCCGAACTGCACATACCAGGGAGCCTCGGCGGCCGCACGCGGCAGCGGCATGTCGAGCCAGTTCACCCAGAACATCTGGTTGAGGTCGACGTTATTGAGCACCTCGACCTTATACGGAGTCCAGTATTCGAAGGGCCCGTAGAAGTTCCAATTTGGCCCGCGCAAAAACGTCCCCAGAATGATCAGCGTGATCCACAGCACAAGAAACCCGAACTGCCACGTCAGGTAGGCAAACTTCCGCTCGGCGATCGAGTAGTACCCGTTGCCCTTTTTGTTGTAGTCCAGGTAGGGCATCGCCATCAGGCCGAAGATCACGAGGCTCGGCAGGACCACGCCGGCATACCAGGGATCGAAATAAACCAGCATCTCCTGCAATCCCAGGAAATACCACGGAGCCTTGGAGGGATTCGGGGTCTTGACGCTCGAGGCCGGCTCTTCGAGTGGGGCCGGCAGGCAGATGGCCCAGATCAGCAGGAAGGCGGTCACCGCCACCATGCAGATCAGTTCCGTGTAGACCAGATCCGGCCACACGAGCACCTTCTCGTCGTTGAGCTTTTCCATCGGCGGCTCGCCACGGGCGATTCGCTCGTCGTTGACAACCGCCTGCTTCGTGGCCACCCACGTGAAGAAAGCCAGCATGAAAATCAGCCCCACGATCGGCACGTTGTCGGGCTTCATCACAATCGCCGCAAAGTTTTCATCGGCCATCGCGAAGCCCATCAAGACCAGCGCCACGTTGAGAATCGTCCAGGCCACCGTGGGGTGAACAAAGAACTTCCGAAACACGAACAGCACGGTGAACAGCACGAGGACGCCCACCGAGTACAGCACCGGCCCGGAGAGCGCGTTGATCAGACTGCGAACCCCCGCCGGCAGGCTCGGCACCATGGCTGCCGAGCCCGACAGCGCCAGGCTGGCCAGCACCATCATCATCCCGGCGAACCCGGTCCACACGAGGGCTCGACCCGGCTGGTCGTACTTCCGCCACAGCAGATACGCGAACACCCCGTTCATTCCGGCAATGAAGGCGTAGTAACCCCCCAGAAATCCGGCGACGTCAGGCAGAAAAAATGGGTTGGAATGCATGAGGATTGAAACGCGGCCGCTCAGAGCGGGCCGCTGATGCCTCCGTCTTTGCGGACCCGCCAGAAGTGAATCGCCATCAGCAGGGCCACTACCAGCGGAATGGCAATGCAATGCAGCACATAGAACCGATTGAGCGTCTCCTCGCCCACAAACCTCGCCCCGAGCAGGCCGAATCTGGCGTCTGACTTGTCAGTGATCATGTCGATGCCGCCGATCGTGAGCAGCTGGGCACCCGGCCCCTCATAACCGAGGAGCGGCGTGGCCCGAGCCATGTTCGACCCCACCGTGATGGCCCAGATCGCCAGTTGGTCCCACGGCAGCAGGTAGCCCGTGAACGAGAGCAGGAGGACAAGCAGCAGCAGGATCACCCCGATCACCCAGTTGAACTCGCGCGGCGGCTTGTAGCTGCCGGTGAGAAACACCCGATACATGTGCAGCCAGGTCGTGATCACCATCGCATGTGCGGCCCAGCGATGAAGTTCTCGGAGGATCCCCAGGCTGGTCACGTCGCGCAGGGCGAGGATGTCGTTGTAGGCCCATTCGAGGGTGGGCCGGTAATAAAACATCAGCAGCACGCCCGTGACCGTCTCCACCATGAACAGGAAGAAGGTCACGCCCCCCATGCACCACGTGAACGACAGGGCGATGCCCTGCTTCTTGATCGAGACTGGGTGCAGATGGAGAAAAAAGTTGGTGAGCATCACCACGATCCGATTCCGCCGGTCGAGCGGCATCGGATGCCGGAAGATGCTCTTCCAGATCTGGGAGTTGCGGATCGTCTCGCCGATGGCCATGGGCTGGTGCGGCTTCCTTTCTCGGGGCTCTGCTCGTCCGATCTTGTCTGGACGGGTTGTTGGTCGGGTTTGGCTGAGGCGGCCTTTAGACGGTCACGTAGCAGGCAGGGTCGGCCCACTGCCCCATCTCTTCATGGAACGTGCGGCTCTTGTCGACTTCGAGTTGGCCGTCGTCGGCCGTTCGAATCGCATACCGCTCGAGCGGCCGGGGAGCAGGCCCCTCGAAGTTAACGCCGTCTTTATAGAAGCCGCTGCCATGGCAGGGGCACTTGAACTTCTGCTCGGCCTCTAGCCAGCTGGGCGTGCATCCGAGATGGGTGCAGACAGTCTTGAGGGCATAGATCTGCTGCTCACCCTGAAACTCGCCATTGACGACCCACACGCCGTATTGGGCGACAAACTTCGTCTCCACTTTTCCGGCGGGAAAGCCTTCGCGAAACCCTACTTTGAACTTGCTCGGGGGCTCCGCCAGCACATTCGGAAAAAAGAACCTCGCCATCCCGAGCGTGAACAACCCGCCCGTGACCGACAGCGCGGTGAAACCCACAGCCAGAAATGAGCCCGTGGCAAGTTCGAGAAACCCGCGGCGATCTTCTCCGGCGTCGGCTTTGGATTTGGCGACCTGCGCGGGGCGGGCGGGCCGGGGGGGCGGTGGCTTGACGGCGACTGCCTTTTCAGCCGCCGGCTTGGGCTTGGCGGCGGGCCGCGGCGGGGCGTCGGCCTTACTGACAGGGCCGGGTTTGGCGGCAGCGCGGGCCGCCGCCAGGATGCTGGCGGTATCTCGCTCCACTCCCTTTCGGCCCACTGCGGCCGGGGCCACCGGCTTGGCAGCGGCTACCTTTGCCGGGGCGGCCGGCTTTGCTGCCGCGGCAGGCTTGGTGCCGGCCTCGGCTGCGGCAGCGGCCTTGTTGGCTCGCGCCAACGCAAGAATATCGGCCACATTGGGGCGAACACCGGGAGCAGCGGCCGGTTTGGCCGCCGGCTTCGACGGTGGAACCGCAGCAACTTTTGGCTCAGCCGCAGACGGTTCGGCCGGGGGTGGCTCGACCGCGAGCGCTTCAGCCGCCAGCGGCGGCCCTTCTTCCTTGCGATCGGCAGCCCGCGCCGCAGCCAGGATTTCCGCAACCGACATCTTCTTTTTGTCTGCCATCGCACGCCTCACCGGACGCAAGCCGTCGCCTGGGCGACAACCCAGGCACGAAGGTGCCGCCCTCACCCTTCAAATATATGATTTCGTCGGGCTTTGGGAGAGTTCGTGATTTTTTTCACGAACTCTATCTAACTGTATCGGCGGCCCCGAAACTGTCAATGTCGGCGCGCCGCCCACAGCGTCCGTTGGGTACAACCAGAGGCCGAAAGCGGTGTGGCGGCCAAGCCCGCCTCGCGCCCCACCACCCCCGAAAAATGGAGCATTTCTCTTGAGCCAATCCCGGCGTGTGCTGGTCGTGGGCGGCGGAGGCCGCGAACATGCCCTGGCCTGGAAGTTGGCCCACGACGGGGCCGAGGTGCTCGTCGCCCCGGGCAACGCTGGCACGGCGCTCGTCGCCGAGAACGTGCCGGTCGCCGCAATCGACATCCCGGCGCTCGTGGCCCTCGCCCGCTCCCGGAGCGTCGACCTGACCGTTGTCGGGCCAGAGGCTCCGCTCGTCGCCGGAATCGTCGATGCCTTCACCGCAGCCGGCCTGCGGATCTTCGGCCCTTCGGCAGCGGCCGCACAACTCGAGGGCAGCAAGCTCTTCTGCAAGCAGATTCTGCATCGTGGCGATGTGCCCACGGCGATGTTTCGCGAGTTCCGCTCGGCCGCCAGCGCCCGCAGCTTTCTCGAATCGCGCGAAGACGCACCCGTCGTCATCAAGGCCGATGGCCTGGCCGCCGGCAAGGGCGTGTTTGTGTGTGACGATCGCGCCGCCGCGCTCGAGGCGGTGGCGACGCTCGCGAATGATCCGCAGTTG
>Ga0247833_1003532_pt1 | contig 20777 bp, 14 predicted proteins | sample LaCruzMarch2015__7_FD_187117 | JGI IMG/M metagenome (GOLD analysis project Ga0247833, IMG submission 187117) | Freshwater microbial communities from meromictic Lake La Cruz, Castile-La Mancha, Spain - LaCruzMarch2015_8m | ecosystem: Environmental > Aquatic > Freshwater > Lake | place: Spain... | reverse complement strand
CCTCGGTCTTGCGAAAACGTTGACCTTCGCGCGAAGCTTTTTCTGTGGGCGTCCCGCAAAAAAAAAAGATCTTTTTGCGGGAGCCTGGGGGTGGACCCCCTACCAAGATAGTGATAACCGATGGGGAAGGAGGAGTGTTAACAGTTACTATCGCTGCAGCAGGCTTCTCTGGGCCACCAAGTCGATCGAGGAGCGCCTTATACTCGGGCGGATGAGACAAGCTAGTAATATTCAATGACGGCAGTGTAGGCTCGAATCCCCAAAGAAGATTAGCAAACTCTGCTGCCTTTGGTCCAAGTTGAAGCGCCTCTTCGTTCGCAGTAGTCTGAAGGAATGCTAGTACTTGGCGGGCGAAGGCATAGTTGCCATTATTTATTGCATGGTTGAGAGCTTCTGCCCACTGCGCCACTGCCGAGCCGTGAGTAGCCGCCAGGAGGCTGACGTCATTTGTATCAGCCATGTTGAGGTTATCGACAGGTTCACCCATGTGAAAGGTGGTAGCCACGCCCAACGGTACAAGAGCGATCTTCACTAAGTGTCCCAAACTCAAACTTGTTATATCGATGTTGTTCTGCTGCATATTTGCCAAATCAAGTGTGGTAGTCGCAGGGCTTGAAATGGCCCAGGTTGGTACCTCGTCGCTCTTGAACAGGACTGGTATCACCTTCAAAACAGCTTCACACAGCTTCAGCCCAATGCATTCATACGGGCTACAGCTTGTCACAATGTCGATCAGCTGCCCAGTGGTGTCATCAATGGTTAATTCACATCCATAAACGGCACGGACCATCTCACACTTATCAAAATAGCAGAAACCAGCAGAGTTGCTCAAAAGCAATGCCCTCGCTGCGGCATTCGAGTGTAGGTAACGCTTCGTCCACTCGGTGACAGGTGCCTTGGCTCGATGGTAAGGTACATTCAACTTCATGATGCAACACTATATAATGCGAGATAAGGAAAGTATATATTAGAAAAATAGTGAGCTCAATAAAGTGGTATGGTGTCCACAACATTGACATTGGATAACCATTGATTGGGAGTCATCGGAACTCCAAAATAGTCAGACAAAGATAGGGGCTTCGCCAGGTCTGCGAAGTGGAGTACCTAAGGCCCCACGTTCAATGACATTCCGTCGAGCCATCCGAACTACAATCGAGGATGTTGTAGGCTCGATCGAGTCATCGGCCGTAGATGTAATCTCGATCGAGTCATAATAGGACCACGATACTGCTGTAAGCTCGATCGAGTGATGATAGGACCCCGATACTGCTGTAAACTCGACCGAGTCATCGGGACTGCGATACTGATGTAAACTCGATCGAGTCATCGGGACTACGATACTGCTTAAGCTCGATCAAGTCATAATAGGACTATGATACTGGTGTAAACTCGACCGGGCCATAATAGGGCCACAATACTGCTTTAAACTCGACCGAGTCATCGGGACTGCGATACTGCTTTAAACTCGATCGAGTCATCGGGACTACGATACTGATTAGCTCGATCGAGTCATAGGACTACGATCGGTGGAGTTGATGAGCCAGCGCGAGGTGGAGGGTAGCCCCGAAACGGAAACTACTCGCCTACCACCCTTTGCGACGTCGTGGTGATGATAAACTTGATTCGATGATGATGATCTTGATTCTTCTTGTCGACGACGATGTGGTTGACGAAGGATGGCCTTGCCCAATCAATGGTTATGCCCGACCATGCAACAGATCTACTTACATTCCTTAACCGACCTAACCAAACCAAAAGAAAAACATGATAAGCGTCGATATAGATAAAGCGTCGATCAAGTAGGATATCGAAATCAATGAGAGACGAATTGATAGAGTTACAACAAGTCGGTCCCGTGAGAGGACAACGCCAATCTGCGATGATAATTGGCGGAACATGAAATTTGGCAATAATGGCTTCAATACTTAAGAGCCGAGCACATATGTATCGCTGGCCATCTTTGGCAAAAATAGAGACGAGGGTGAAATAATGACCGCTCGGGAAACAGACATAAAATGACCTGAAAAACAGGACCTAAGCGAAATGTGTAGCCATAAGCTTTCCTAATGTACGTAGTTACGCATACAGAAATTTCTCGAAATTTGGAACTTGACTCCAAACGGTCTGGACCACAGACCGCGCTGATAGAACGTTGTCTGACAAAGTTCTTAAGTCATAGCAATCCTTGCACACAACAACATCGTGCTTGTGCAATGCTTCGGGGCCTCAACAGTGTCGGCGGACGTTTTTATATTTCTTTCGCTTTTTAATGAGAAGCGCGACTCATTTCTCCCTTCCGGTTCGTAGATTGTCCTCTTTTGGCTTCCCGCTGAGACGCTGAGTTTAAAACGACTCCAGGAGTGCTTCGGCATCGCAGTGTCGGCGGACGATAAAAAATACCAATGTCGTCATTGAGAAAGTTACACTTGTCATTATATTATGAATATGTGGCGATAATAATGATGGCGTCATGGGTAGTAATACTGTCGTCGTTGGTCCTATCATCAATAGCAGACGCGTTTGGCAACATGGTCCCGTCCTTCCACTCCTCCCTCGCATCGAATGACCATCATCATCATCGTCATCATCGGACCACGGCCACTACTCGCCTGCATCAAGCGGCCGACGACTTCGATCAGACCAAGTACACCGACGCGGCGTGGTCGGCCATCGCGGCCCTGCCGGCGGTCGCGGACGCGTACGGCGCCACGAGCGTCGACGCGCCGATGCTCCTGGGCGTGCTGCTGAATCCGACGAAATACAAGGCCGGGGAGAATGCATTGACGGCGCGACAGGTCGTCGTCAAGCTATTGCAAGATTCGGTCGATGGTGATACGACGTTCGATATCGACGAACTGCGACGTGACGTGGAGGCATACCTGGACGAACGGCCCAAGGTGAGCGGGACCGGACTCGATGGTCAAAAACGCATGGGCAGGACGTTGGCCGAGGTATTGAAGGCCAGTCGCGACGTGCGGGATGGATTGCGTGATAGCTACGTTAGCACCGAGGCGTTATTATTGGGATTGTGCGCCAAGGATACATTATTCACCATACCCGCATTGAGCGAACGCAATGTGAGTTTGGACGACGTGAAGAATGCGGTCCGTGCCATGAGAGAACGCACTCCATCCTCCATGGACGATGGTGGATCGCCGGGCGGCGGTGGACCGAGTCGCGTCACGTCGCGCAGTGCCGAGGGGAATTATGATAGTTTGTTAAAGTACGGAATCGACTTTACGCAAAATGCGCGCGATGGGAAATTGGATCCGGTAATAGGCCGGGACGACGAGATACGCCGTGCCATACAGATATTGAGTCGTCGTACCAAGAATAATCCCGTATTGATCGGCGATCCGGGCGTTGGCAAGACCGCCATCGCCGAGGGCATTGCACAACGTATGATCGCGGGGGATGTGCCCGATACGCTCAAATCGTGTCGTTTAATCGGACTCGACATGGGCGCTCTAGTCGCCGGTGCCACGATGCGTGGTGAATTCGAAGAACGATTAAAGGCGGTAATTGACGAGGTGCAAAAGTCGGATGGAGAGATTGTATTATTCATTGATGAAATGCATACTGTCGTGGGTGCCGGCGCGGTAAGTGGAAGTATGGATGCATCAAACCTATTAAAGCCGGCATTAGCGCGTGGCCAACTACGCTGTATCGGGGCCACGACGATTAATGAATTCCGTAAGTATATCGAAAAAGATAAAGCACTTGAACGACGATTTCAGCAGGTATATGTCGGTGAACCAAGTCCAGAAGACACAGTGTCGATACTCCGTGGATTAAAACCACGGTATGAATTACATCATGGAGTGCGTATTCGTGATGAGGCATTACTTGCGGCTGCAAAACTTAGTAGTCGATACCTCCCCGATCGGTTCTTACCAGACAAGGCTATTGATTTAATTGATGAGGCATGTGCCAAATTGAAGAATGAATTAACATCAAAGCCTACAATTATTGATGAGGTCGATCGTAAGATTATCCAACTTGAGATGGAACGATTAAGTATCAAGAGTGATGTTGAAAAAAGTGCGAATCAGGCTGACTTTCAACGCTTGCAAATGCTAGAATCATCATTATTGCAGCTATACGACCAACAGGCCGACTTGAATGCACGATGGAAGGCAGAACGTGAGGCAGTACTTGGGACGAATGAATTACAAGAGAAGATAGCTGAGGTACAACTGGAAATTGAAAAGGCGGAACGTGAATATGATTTGAATAAGGCCGCGGAATTGAAGTATGGGACACTCCCATCACTTGAGGAGCAGCTTGAACGTGCCAAGACAAAGGAGGCAGATGGTAATGCCGATGACACTAGCAATAAAGATGTGAAGCCAATGTTACGGGATGAGGTCGTACCTGATGATATTGCCAATGTTATATCAGTATGGACGGGCATACCCTCGGCCAAGTTGTTAGATACCGAACGAGATCGTGTGTTAAACATGGCAGACACATTACGTGAACGTGTCGTTGGACAAGATGAGGCAATTGAAACTGTTACCGATGCCATCCAACGTTCACGGGCGGGTATGAATGACCCAACAAAGCCCATCGCATCGATGATATTTTTGGGCCCGACTGGCGTGGGTAAGACAGAACTTGCCAAAGCATTGTCAGAATTTATGTTTGATACCGAAGAAGCGATGATACGATTGGATATGAGTGAGTATATGGAGAAGCATACTGTCTCACGTTTGCTAGGCGCTCCACCAGGATATGTGGGTTATGATGAGGGTGGTCAATTAACGGATGCAGTCCGAAGGAGACCCTACTCGGTGTTACTCTTCGATGAGATGGAGAAGGCACATCCGGATGTCTTTAATGTCATGTTACAGCTACTCGATGATGGACAGGTTACCGACAGTAAGGGCACGAAGGTTGATTTTAAGAATTGTATTGTCATCTTCACGTCGAATATTGGTTCACGTGATATAATGGAGTTGGGTGGAAGTAATCGTGCATTGATGAGAGAAAGAGTTACTGCTGCAATGAGAGCAAATGTAAGTAGAAATTATGTGTGATATTTCAGATAACGATCATTCAATTCTGACAAACTTTATTGCATTTGTTTACTCCATGTATAGTTCCGTCCCGAATTTTTGAATAGGATTGATGAGAATGTCATCTTCAACAGTCTATCAAAGGAGAATTTACGGGGAATTGTTGTCCTGGAAGTGAAGCGCCTCGAAAGTCGACTTGCGGATAAATCAATGCGCATGATTGTTACTGACGAGGCATTAGATTACTTGGTCGACATTGGTTTCGATCCAGTGTATGGTGCCCGACCATTAAAAAGAACGATACAAAAACAGCTTGAGAATAATATGGCCATAGGTATACTTAGTGGAGACTATGCTGATGGTGATACAATCATGGTGGGCGTGATAAATGATCGTATTCATATTCGTAAGGCACAGCCTTGGGAGGTTGTTAGTGAGGCTGAGACATTGGTGGAATCGTTTGCAGGTGGATTCTACTAAAAGAACAGATCAAATAATATTCTTAGCTAAGAATTATTTTTCATCTACGTAGTTTTGTCATGTATCTCCTTTCAGGTTTTTTGCCCAGAGAAAATTTTGGTAAGGATGTTACTACATGTTGGAAGTCAGTTGGTTTGTCCTCTTACCAAGAAAGTTGTCTCATGCAGTCTTCAAAGAACATTTAAACATCAACATTTACTGTTCATAGTAACATAAACAAAATACATCTATGTAGGCACTAAGCCTCATTCTCAATATTAGTTAAGATTTTGTTGATGTAAGCATCTCTGGCTTCGCTTCTCATCTCAGTACAAGAACTATTGTAAGCTGCCAAAGTTGAGTCGATTGATTCCCTACTAACATGACCGTTTTCAAAACCTATTTTCAATTGAAACATGGCTTTATGATACCCAGCTGATGCTGCAATCGCCCAATGTTTCATAGCTCGTTCTATGTTTCCCGACTTTACCTCAAAGTATCCAAGGTTGTATCTTGCCATTTCGTGTCCTGCCATAGCAGCGGCCTCGTTATGGAACTTGGCCTTCTTCAAATCTCCCTCTTTATAATAATTGCCACCCAATTGAGAATGAGCCTCACTGGATCCGAGATCTGCTGCCCTAGCGTATAATTCCATTGCCTTTGCTTGATCCTGTTGAACACCTCCTTCTCCGTTGTAATAATGTTGAGCCAGCGAACAGATTGAAGCGGCATCATTTGCTTCCACCCGCTTCATAATTTCCTCAACACTCTCTTCAAGTGTTTTGCTACTTCGATCGGAATTGCAAAATGGACACTTATCAGCGTTTCCAGATTTACGGAAGGAGTGTACGCACCCTCCACAAATACTCTTCCCGCAGCATGGATAATATCCAACCAATGGCCATTTTTCCAACTCCTCATTTGCATCCGCGAAGTCGCTTATTGGTACAGACAATACAGTCGCGAAAAGAAGCGAGATACAGCAGATCAATTTTACTGGCATCGGTAAGAAGCAGATGGGACAGTCCTCCGTCGACGGAGGATCTTTGAACAGCGCCTCATCGCGTATCTCAGCAGCACGTTGTTTGCATGACTTTTTGTGCGTTGCCCAATGCTTCTTCTGGCATGCAGCATTGCAATACCTGGCTTGCATACATGACTTGCACGTCTTGAGACTGATACCTCTTTCCTCCTCCTTGCTGCAATCGGCGCAGCAGTTTGTCGCCATCGTTTACTACTATTGATGAATTTGAAACGGGCTGAGAGTAGTTCCCGCCAACAGAACTCGCAAAATTGAATATGGGTCATGGATTTAAGCTTGAATAAAAGGATGACCGATGACAAAATTAAATATTGCAACGACTATGTGTGGAAGTCAATTATATATAACTTTGAGAATATGGCGAAAGCTGTAGCAATCATTGGGAAGACGAGTATACCCCAGAGGATGGGTTCACACACTTTAAATAAACAGTGGAGTAGGCTCACCACAACAATCTTTTTGACTTGTGCCGTGAGACCGATAATAATTGCGTAATACATTGGAATGGAATACAATGCATATGTATTTATCAACCAACAGCGAAGAAAGAATCCGCTGGATGGACTACGCCGCTTTTGTTGGTGGACATTATCGTGGTCTGCTACCCATGGGATTTGTTCTCACAACGTGGAGACGATAGTATGACTTTGCAACTGGAACAGGCCTGTCACGAAATTTTATTGGCCGTCGCTTTGTCGAAATGATTTGTTCTACCTCTCGTTTTGTACAGACCCAACCGGCTGACCTATAGTTAAGAGGTGTAGGTTGAATTTTTAATACAACATTGAGAGGCAATGAATGAATGATACGGGAGGCGATTTGTCTTAGTTTTACTATCAACTACTGTAATTTGAAAAAGACAAGTGAAAGTGCTCCTTCTGAATGTGATATTAAATCGATCTGGGATTTAGTGTCGACGATGGTGACCACTTGAATGACGATGTACTCCGCGTTGGTGGATGCGCATACTACTTGGACAACGGCTTGGACGACCCATGGCCTGAATAAATAACATAATAGAGTTAGCAAGCTGCTGTTGCGCTGTTGCACTGTTGCTGTGAATGCGGCTTGATGGAGGCCGAAGTTGCGATCTTCATGAGGGTAAAGCTATTGGACGTTGGGGCAAGTAGTATCACTGGTGAATTAATGCGGTGGAATAGAGCGGTATAGCGAACCTGAGGTTGAAGATCGCCTCTTTCGTATGTATCATGTCAGTCAATACTCAAGCAAGAAGAACGTATCAATGTGTATCGGTGATTGATGGATGTGCGTAGTGAAGGTATCACTGTTGTGCTTTTCAAGCCTAGGGGTCTTTCGCATGTATCATTTCAGTCGATACTCAAGCAAAAGAAAAACGCACATGTGCTTGTGACGAAAATGATGGATCATGACAGGACATCCCAGGATTAAAAATATTTCAACGCCGTGCCGAGACCCCAACGTTGCGTGATGAAAGGGTGTTGATTCATAATCTACAAAGAATCGAGCAGAGCATCCACTACCTCATCGAGTATCAGCTATTGATCTCTATCCATTCAAAGACGTGCCTACTACTTCTGTATTTGGGGGAGTCGTGACGGTATGTCGGATTATCGCAAAGAAATGACGACAGGTGAATATAGCCACAACCCCAACAGCTTTTACTATCCTCCACCACCGCTTCCTGAGCTTCAGGCACACCCGCATGACCAGCAAGCACCGCTTCCGCTCGGACCTCACTATGGTTATATTCCTCCTTGCCCCGAGGGAGATAATCTCAATGACGACGCAAAATCCCTAGCAAGTTTGAGAAGGGACGATGGTGTTGGAGGTTCCGATGGCACCACATCGACTCAGAGGAATCATTCTGGTGTCGCAAACGGCGCACCAACGTTGAATTATCATCACAACTACCACTTTAATCATCATTACGGTGGCATCATGCTCCCTCCAAGCTCGCATGACAATCAGTACTACAGACCACAAATGCAGTTCGTCCCAACTAATCAAACTTGGGTAACGCCCAACGATGCAGTCCAAACGAATGAGTCATCCTCGCCTCCACCATTATACTCGACTGAGGCACCTTCCATCCTCACGGGGAGTAGTGGCTCATCTGAATCCCAGTTGTCACAGTCTTCATCGTCAGAGGCTACTGCAATAGGCCGTCCTGCTCCTGCCAAGTCGGCATTCATGTGCTTCTTCAATGCAAGGCGTACACAGACAAAGGACGGAGCAGTGGAGGTCGCGGCTATTGAATGGCAACGTTTGTCCCATAAGGAGAAAGCTCATTGGGAAGGTGCGGCAGAGAATGAAAAATTACGATTTAAGATTGAGAGGGAGGCGGTTTGCAAGAATAACAATGGGCCACTGGCTCGGAATCGACGTGCAAAGAAAGATCCAGTAAGTAAGCGAACAGGAGAGTACGAGGGTGTATACACTATTTCTCCTTTGGTTTTTGGTACTAATTGTCATTCATTGTTCTTTTTGCCATTGTTACAATCAGCTTGCACCTAAGAGGCCGATGAGCGCCTTTTTGATGTATGCTCAGCAGAAGCGTAAGCCGCTTCAGCGCGAGAATCCTGACATGCCCAATGCCGACATTTCTCGTCTATTGGGTGAGATATGGAAAGGTATCAGCATGGTGGAGAAGCGGCCCTTCCTGGAAAGAGAGGAGGCGGAGCGGAGGATTTACAAGGCCAAGGTTGAGAAGTGGAAAAACAACATGAAGTTTGAGAGGTCTATGATGTCGCTGTCCAAGCCTGAATCCAACACGAAGATGCCCGAGCAGCTTCAGGATGTTGTACCTCTCGCTCAAGAGGAACCTCATGAGCAAACCTATGTGAGTTATGGCGAGGATCAGCATGGTGCAATCTTGTCTCCCACTCGACACGAGTACAATTACGATGGTTCAGAGGCGAGCCACGTTCAGTACACTTATCCTAGGCCACCTGAACCTGCCGGGCCACCCACTGAACAGTTGTGAGATTGTTAGTCGTAGGGTCGAGAGATATTTTGTTGGTATGTATATGGTGTGGGGTTTTAGAGTGTACAGAGTTGTAGAGTGTTAAAAATCAAGTGATGGGAACATTGTACCATTAGTATTATGTATATACTATTCGTCTGATTTTGTAATAAATTGCTATCGTCTACAGTATCGCATCAGCTCCACGCTGAAGTGACTGTAATGATTCCGTATTCGCTATCCCTTTCACTGCTCGCTAGAAACTTCTAACATACTGCACTCTGCCATTCCCATAATGCCTTCGATCTCGCTCAACAATGAGGCGTAGTCATCCTTGTAACGAAGTACACCCGCAAATGCATGAGACAACTCGACTTCCATATCTAGAAAATCGCTCTGACCACGCTCAAAGATATCATTACCATCCTGGATATCCGTAACCAACTGGGAAAGTAGATCGTCGAAGGACTCATTCGTATGAAATGTCGGGTCATTTGTCGCCTTGCGCAATACTCCTGGTACATTGTTAGTGTTCGAGTTCGTGTTGATGGCTGGAATCGTCGGAGGGTTCACAACATTGCTTGCTTTTGGAGTAGTAGACTCAGTGTCCTTGGCGGTCGGAGGAGGGGTGTACATTGAATTGGACCTAGACCTACGAATGATTCCGACGTTAGTCTCGTCAACCTGCGGCTCCGTCTCCATCGCTTCGGATTCGGCAGGAAGCTTATCCCTAGGAGCATTAGGAGCGTTCAAACGATGACCAGCAGTGATGGTCGTGGATGTCAAGGCACCAGATTTAGCAAACGATGCACTGGTTGCGTTTGAACGGCTCGTTGAGGACGCCGTGAGCTTATTCCCATCTACCCGACGAAGCTTGCCAATGACATTCGTATTCTGATTCAACACTGACCTTGAGCGGTGGGTAGAGTTCGAGCTCAACTTTTCCTTCATTGGAGCAGGCGACTTGTGTGACGGGGGATTGACGGCTGGTCCTGCTCCTACCTTCTGATGCAATGTCACGACGTTGACGTTCTCATTGGCCAAGGCAGCAGCTGGGGGTGGGATCACAATGCTCCTATCATCATCCTCATCCTCGTTTACAGGGTTGATGGGCGAGAACAAGCCAGCTTGATTATTCGCATTCTCGTCGATAATAGGGCGGGTCTTGGCTCGATTGACATTGTTCGTGTCGCCAGGGATGGGCGAGAGGGACACGCGTGCTGCTGGACCGTGATGAGGAGGATGTAGGCCTCCACTGGCTCGTTTCTTTGTGGGTTTTGTGACCCCCGTCACTCCATGCGTGATCACAGGTGGTTCTTTGGTTCCTAGAGCATTGACCGTTGAAACCTTTGATAGTGGCTGCTGGACAGCGGTGACGTTGGTATCAACGCGAGGAGGAAGGACGGCAATTTGATGGACTGTAACATGCGGTAAGCCCTGCTGAGCCCAATCATTCTCATTCACTACCACTTGATTGTTGAAATACGCACTCGTCTTCTTCGTCGTGATGATGGTGGGTGCTGACTCTTGATTACTACCACTGTTGCAGGATCTCAAACCTTCACCTCCGTCTCCACCAAAGTTGGCCGTTGCCTCAGTCAAATCATCAACGATGTCATCAACGTCATCGTCACTCGTACGAATTGTCAATGGAACCTCATCATCATTCCCACCACTGTCGTTGGTATCATCTTCCGCATCCTTAGACATGAGGTCGACATCGAAGCCACGACTAATGTCAGATTTCGTACCAGCACCGGCCCGAGCCATAGTGTTGGGAGGAGGTGCGGTAGCATTTGTCTCAGTTGGTGGAGCACTAGTGCGTCGCTTCGAGAATTTACCAATGCCACCACTGCCTCCGCCTTCCAACGCTCCTCCTCCACCAGCATCACTACCCTTCGCAGTAGCAGTCTCGTGGGACAATATCGCGGTCGTAGCAAGCATCTGCAGGGCTTCGGGCTGGTTGATATCGACGCCGATCTCCCCAATGACGTCTGTATGAATTTATCGACCAAGAATGTTGATTTAGTCAGACGACTACTTGAAGCAAAGGTATTTAAAGAACACAAAATTTGGGAGAACTTACAATCATTGTCTTTCGCCGGAGATTCTACTTGCTCCTCCCCCATTGCATCATCCTGCTGTGGAATGAAATCGTATTCCTGTTGATATTCTTCACCATAGTACTCGGCCCCGTCCATCATCACTTCGTCGTCATTGGTGTTTTCGAACATATCATTGAGCCCTCCAAAGAAGCCATGCGAACCAGAAGTCGCAGGCCGACTTTCATCACCACCGTCGAATCCAAACGCATTGAATGCTGTGGATGGACGATCATCCTCCATCGCGTCGATATCAGTGGGCTCACCACAACCGTCGGACGTGGGATTCGCAGGCTGCTCGTCTCCCACGCCGCCGGGAGCAGCGACGATATTGCCGGGCCGTCCATCCGGTAACGAGTTGCCGGCATCATCCGCAGTGGGAGGGGTATCTGACGGCTGCTGCGATGCGGGCTGCTTCTTACCACGGAATCTCGATATTCCTCCTCCGGCCGCCATGATTTTGATAGATTTTTGTACGACGCTCTCCTCTGGGCGGGAACTCGTCCCAATGTTGTTTTATGATGTGGGCAGAAGATGATTGTTGGAAGAAGTCCGGATAGAGTACTACTATGACGGCAAGCTGCTGTGCCGAGTGTGGCGTTGATGAAGGGGTTGCTAGTCTCAAGGTGTGCAAGTCTTGCATGTTCGCCCGATATTGCAATGCTGAGTGCCAACGGAATCATTGGCCGACGCACAAAAAATCATGCAAACAACGTGCTGCTGAGATACGCGATGAGGCGCTGTTCAAGGACCCACCGGCCAAGGAGGAATGTCCCATTTGCTTCCTACCAATGCCAACAAATTTGATAAGCTGTATCTCGCTTCCAGACGCGACTACATCATCCGTACCGATCTACGACTATGCGAAAGCAAATATGGAGTTGGCCAGTAAGGACATGGAAGCATATTATCCATGCTGCGGGAAGAATATTTGTAGAGGTTGTGTCCACTCCTTCGCTCAGTCTGGTAACAATGAGAAGTGTCCATTTTGCAATTCTGACCGAAACAAAACAGACGGGGAGCTAGTTGCAGATTTAATGAAGCGGGTGGAGGCAAATGATGCCGCTTCGATTTATATGCTGGCTAGTTGTTATTATAAGGGACAGTTAGGTTTGCAGCAAGATCGGGAGAAAGCAAAAGAACTTTTGATGAGGGCCGCGGAGCTAGGATCGAGTCATGCGCATTATAACTTAGGTACCATTTATCATGAAGGGGGAAATATGAAGAAGGCCAAGTTCCACGTTGAGGCCGCAGCTATGGCTGGACACGAAGGGGCAAGATACAATCTTGGTAATATGGAGTTTAATTCTGGAAACACGGAGCGAGCTGTAAAACATTGGATAATTGCAGCATCAGCTGGTTGTTATGATGCCATGCATGAATTGAGAGAATCATTCGAAGAAGGTTATGTCAGCAGAGAATCAATCAATTCAACTTTGGCAGCTTACAATAGTTCTTGTGCCGAGATGGGAAGTGAAGCAAGGGACGCTTTCATCAGCAATTTATCATCCCTTATTGAGATGAGAATCAATTGACTCAACTTTGACAAACCTACAGCAAATATAGAGACGATGGTATTATGCTGATTTATGCCGCGTAAATCGAGTACTAAAATTGAAGTCATATGATGTGTCACAAAGAATGTAGTACGTAGTAAAATATAGTGAGGTCATGCTATTGAGATGTAATTATTCGTTGTTACCTTATTTCAGACTGAGACTGATCTAGCCATGCAACTCCTCCAAGCATGTCTGGAGTAAAAATATAGCATAGTTATCATTCCCATCCACTCTTTTTGTAACAAAAGAGTCATCTCCTTCATCTACATTGTCGTCATTATCATCACTCTTAATTTGACGCAAAAACGCATCACTCCGTAACACCAATGAGAAATTCCGGAGCAAAATCCATATTGCTTTTCTTTTAGCAGCTGCGAATGGAGTCAATGTTGAGCCAGTAGCGCTGACACTATTATCACATCTTTCCGATGGGTTTGGATCATTCATACATCCTGAACGGTAGTACTCAGTCCTGTAGAATTCTTGATCGGATAAGGACTGCTCTAATTGCTGTGCAGTGGCAAGGACATCAAGACAAGTCTCAGGAGAGATGAGGCCTGCATTTTCATTCGAGGACAGCACGCAATTGTAGAAATAAACTCCCGCACTCTCGCAATGTAATGATGAAACATCATCAATATGGTAGGTCGACTTTTCAAGGCATTTCAATCCAGAAGGACAGAACTTGTTTGATTTAAGCAGACTATTACTGCATTGGGGGCAAATGCAAGGGCTAAAATTGTTCTTTTCCAAGAACGATCTTTGCATGAGTAGTCGCAGTTCACACTCTAATAATAATGAAGGGCATAGATATTCCTCTGCAATTAATGCCAACTCAAGCAGTTGCCGACATGTCTCCATTGACGAATTCTTTAACCCAAATGTAATTGAGCCGTGGTAGCAATGAGTCAATAACATCATCGCGGCAAACAGTGGTAGTTGATCAGCTTTGATTAATATGCGATCACCGGAATCTTGCGAGTGAGATTCCGTGAAGCGTATATGAGCAGCAAGTTTCCCACTTCTAGCAGAGACGATGGACTTGTGTGCGAGGAGCTTTTGACCTCCAACGACAAGATAAAACTCGTCCTCTGCTAGACGGTTGATATAATTCTTTCCCGATGACTTTGTTATATTTTCTTGCATCCAATTGCAGCTTACTCCACCATGTCTGGAGTAAAACCAAGGCAATTCTGCCAATACATAACTCCAATCCATATTATCAGTACTTGTATCCTGATGTGGAACAATCATTGTGGATTTCTTTTCTGGGCCTTTTGTAATACAATATCTTACCAATGGTGCTTGTACGCATCCCTCCATGTAATTATTGTTAAGGATCGGTGGGCCAAGGATGAGTAGGTTATTAGAGATACTGTTTTCAAGCCAGAGTAGTGCTCGTTGCGACAAGTTCCGAGGGCCGACATTGCACGCAAGAGTCGACTGACCCCGTCCATACAAAATCAATGCAATTTTGCCATATGCGATGCCTGCTGTTTGCAATAAGAGATATAATGAGGTCACAATAGCTGCATCAAATGACGATTGGACTGCTTCGTCTTCTTTTTCTTCCAAGTGTGCAAAGTACGACTCTGGCTGCGGTCGGAGTAACGGATCACTGCGTCGCAGTTTCTTCAATTCGCTCAACGATGTTGTATAGTATGTGATCATGTCTCTAACAGCCTCCACGTCTCCAGCTCTGACTGCCCACAGTATTGGACTTTCGTCATGGATCATCCTCGAGTAACCGATTGACGGAGACTTATCCCCTCGTGTATTTGGTTTTCCTGGAAAGCATACAGGAACAGATTGATGGGGATTGGCTCCACCTCGAGTTATCAGGAGACATATTATTTCATAATATCCCTCGAGATATTCATCATCATCCTTCTCTAACGAAGTCATCCTAATTGCCTCCAATAGTGCTCGATTTACCTCGTCATGAGCCAACGTCCCATGCTTCCTAGTAGAATACTTGTCAGATGCACCGTAGCCAATGTCAAGCAGGAGCTCCACCATAGCAACCGACTTTCTTGATACCGCAACTATTAGTGGACACCCCGAGAACCAGGATTCATACACTGGACCAATAGCAAATCGTGTCGCTAATAGATGTTCCACGACACCAAACGAATCGGACATGACCGCACATGTAAATGCATCGTACCCTATCTTATCTCTATCCATCAATGCTCTTGATATCTTTGCACCTGGTATTAATGCATGGCACTCTAGTAGCCGTTCCAACAGACGTTGGTCACCGTTCAAACAAGCAAGGTGGAGGGGATTACGTCCATCCGAGTTGATTGACAAAAGTGCTAACTTCTGATCCTTAGTGGAGGTATGACGAAGGAGTGAATTTAATGCATCGACGCGTGATGATGATGATGATGTTCTGGTTGTAGTATTACCATATTCTCCACTCTGACAATCACTATTACACAGTCCCATACAACAAAGGTGAAAAACATTATTCCCGCCCACCCTTTCTCGACGATCTAGTTTACCAACTGATGATACACGCATTAATATCTCAATACAACGTGATCGACTAAACTCACACGTGAGCATTAGTGGCGTTCGACCACGTTCGTCTTCGTCGGTTGGTAGTAAATTCTTAGTACTCGACGTAGTTGTTGTTGTTGTTGTTGTTGTTGTTGTTGTTGTTGTTGTTGTTGTTCCGACTCCTCCTCGTGGATTTGTGGTAGTCACTTCACACAGAACACGAACTGCAGTTGGTAAGTCCCAAAGAATGGCTAGTTGGAGTGGTGTTAATTGCGTATTACTTCCATTGACATAGCCAGCAGCATGCAGATATGTGTTCAATGAATCCATGAGTGCAATTACTTCCAACTCGGATCGTTGGGTATCATACATTTCTAGATGCCGAATTTTGGAGGCACATATTGACATATCTTTCCATTGTAGCATCGTATTAATGCCGTGCGTTCGTAAGAGGCTGTGAAGTATAATTTCCATATCTGATCTCTTGTAGTCGCTTCTTATTGACGAGCAAAAATTATGATCACAATCATTGTGATGGTCGTTCGTTGTATGCCGACACAAGGATAGTGCGTGATTGTAAATTGCACAGTGGAGAGGATGGGACGAACGGACACAACACTGTTCAAAATCTACAACCGACCGTCGACCTTCATCGAAGGGAGCATTACTAAGGAAAGAGGGAGGAGGGTCTATATTGTTCACACCATTGCTGTTGTCATTTTTGTAGTAATGATCTGAAACTGATGATGATGTTGATGATGAGAATGAATTATCATCAACTTCTTCTTCCTTCGTCTTGACCTCACTCCTCCTTCCTACATGCTTACTAGCAGTAGCAGTAGCATGAGAAGAAGACACGACACGCACAGCATCCCACCATCGTTGTCTCATTTTTGTTGATTCATCATTCGTAAATCTTAATCTAACATTGGGTATAATAGGCAGACCATCCTCCTCCTCCTCCTCCTCCTCCTCCGCCTTCTCTTTGCTTATACCATTATTACCATTGTCATGATGTTGGCCACCATCGTCATCATTATTTTCCACCACCTTCATCCTCGGTATCATACGTGCTGCTGTTGTACGACGACGAGATAGAATTGTCAATTTTGAAGTATTAGTAGATGGCAGTCCATCATCTTCGTCTCTGATCTTTACATTCGTCGTTGTCACCTGCTGTAGGTTTCGAATTTTGCTCGCCATTGTCACCATGTGTGGAATATCGTTTGTATTATCCATGATTCCGGCGGATGGAGATTCGACATTGTCCTTCATTGCTGTTGTTTCTATTGAGTCCAACTGTTGTTTACTACTAGTATCATTCGAGCGTTGCCACTGTTGTCGTCGTCGTCTACGTCGTCTGCTGCGTTGGTGAATCGCTTCTAACGACTTGGAATCATCATGACCCTCCATTATCGTATCTTTTTGTTTACAAGTAGTAGGCAGGGGCTCCTCATGGGGCTTCTTCATCTCGCCTCCTTCTAGTAGAAGATACGTGTGTGTGCTCACCCCGCCAAAATAATAACAACAACGGGTGATCGATGTTTAGGCCAAGCTTCATGATGAACGGCTGCGCCGAGTGCGGCGAGGAGGGTGGCGTCAATCTCAAGACGTGCAAGGCGTGTATGCTCGTCAGGTATTGCAATGCTGCATGCCAGAAGAAGCATTGGGCAACGCACAAAAAGGCATGCAAACAACGTGTCGCCGAGCTACGGGATGAGGCGCTGTTCAAAGATCCTCCGCCGAAGGAGGACTGCCAGATTTGCTTCCTCCCAATGCCCATAAGATTGATATGCTGTATCTCGCTTCCACCCGCGACTATATCGTCTGTACCAATTTACGACTTTGCTGAAGCTAATGAAGAGTTGGCCACTAAGGGTACGGCAGAATATTATCCATGTTGCGGGAAGTGCATTTGTGGAGGGTGCATCCACTCCTTCCGTGAGTCTGGAAATACTGAGAGATGTGCATTTTGCAATGCCGATTGTGGCAAATCAGTTGAAGAGGAGGTTGAAGAAGTGATGAAGCGGGTGGAAGCAAATGATGCCGCTTCCATTTACTTGCTGGCTCTTTGTTATTTACACGGAAGAGAAGGTTTTCAGCAGGATCATGCTAAGTCGACGGAGCTTTACACCAGGGCAGCAGATCTTGGTTATAGTAAGGCGCATTCGAACTTGGGTGTCTTTTATTATAAAGAGGGAGATTTGAAGAAGGCCAAGTTCCATAACGAGGCCGCGGCTATGGCAGGGCACGATGGCGCAAGGTACAACCTAGGAATGGATGAGGCAGAGTCTGGAAACATGGAACGAGCTGTGAAGCATTGGACAATTGCAGCGTCAGCTGGGCATTATAAAGCCATGTTTCAATTGAAAATAGGTTTTGAAATTGGTCTTGTTAGCAGAGAATCAATCGACTCAACTTTAGCAGCATACAATAGTTCCTGTGCCGAGATGAGAAGCGAAGCAAGAGACATTTACATACGTGCTAGAACATAATTTGCTGATTTATTATCATGAAATGAGCTGTATTGGGTAGCTGTTATCTGAAGTGAAGCAAGAGATGCTTTTATCCGTGACCAAATTGGGGGAACAAATATATGATTCCCACAAATAATGATGATCTCTAGGAGTAGAGGAGGAGGTATGAGTTTTTTGCGGTGAAGCATACATAAATTAATCAATGAAGGTATGCTTTAGAATTTTATAGTGGGTGTTATTCATGCCCATATTGCTTCAGCTTCGTTTTTGATATAAGCCTCATCTCGGCACAAAAATCAGTGTAAGCTGTCAAAATGAGGTTGATTGATTCTCTACTAATGGAACCCATTTTTGAAGAGTGTAATCAAATTGTGCATGGCATCATACTCCCCAGCGGATGCAGCAATGTTCCAATGATTCACAGCTTGCACCAAATTTCCAGAATGTGTCTCCAAATTTCCAAGATTGCACCTTGACACTTCGTGTCCAGCAACAGCAGAGGCCAAGTTCCCCTTCATAATAAACGTTTGCCAGAATATGATGAGCCTTACTACAACCAAGCTTAGCTGACTTCGTAAATAGTTCCATTGATCACATCATACCAACCATCATTACTTACACCAGCTTTGGTCCGAAGACGTGTAGTTAATCCATGTCGCATTCATCATCGTTGTCGTCGTCATTACCATTGTGGAAGGAGGGCGTTATGCCGTCATCATCTCAACTGGACTTGTTCATCATGAAAAGAATGCCATCGATCCCTTGCTGGCAATTCACATCTGCTCTAGTTTGTCGGCACGTCCAAAAAAGTGAACGCAAAAGTCCCCACGCGCGTAGGTTCCTTCGGTAAAGGGCCATCGACCGGAACCCTGCTCCAACCCTCCAGTAGATTGAAGTGCACATTGCCGCAATAGTTTGAGAGAAGCAGTCGAGTTGTTCTTTCTGGGAAGACCCTTGTTGTCAAAGATCGAACGCAAATAGTCTTGATCCATCAACGTGGACTTGTGTTTGGTAATACCTTCAGCCCATGCATTGATAATCTCGAGTCCAAACTCATTGTTTGCAATCAGAAAGACCCCTGTATTGATGCCACCTGCGTCTGGACTGATGATGAGCGCATCGGTTGGCCCCGCCCCGGCGAGAAGTCTTGTAAGGACAATGCTGTGATTCATAACAATCGTATCTATGTCCATGAAGAGAATCCAGTCAACGCTCGAGTTTGCCTGGAATGTTTGAATCAGGTGCTGAAGATACAAGGGCTTGAACCACATTTCCGGTTGAGGTCCGCCCAATTGGACAGTGTGCTGTTGTTCTCTTGCGCCCATTCGGTTCCATTCAACGTTCGTGGCAATACGTGAGCTTTGAGCTTATTCTTAATACTGATTTCGACCATTTCTCTGGCCTTTTCTGACCAAAACTTCGGTCCATTCTTGGGATGTATTTGTGCCCTGCAAACGTGATTGGCCTGTGCTGGGCGGCAAAACAGCGCGGTCTCACAAGAGGAAACCTATGGTACAGTTCGTAGCCCAACAATCCCAAGACTAGCAAAGTTTTCGCACTTATTAGCGCCCCTCCGAGCATACAGGCGTTGTCGATAGGTACTTGACGATGTACCACGCACTCGGTTTTGTTCAAATCCGACAGATGGGCGTATTATACGCTATAATCCAGCGTGGTGTGTACGTTTTTCATGCGTGCTGCCGCTGCTGTTATATCGATGATATGTTGATGGTTTTGACCGCTCTTGGCCAAACCGAGAACAAGGTGGCATCCGGTATAGTATGGACAATGAATTTGGGCGCTGGTGTGGATAGATAAGGAGTATTACGCGTTGGATAGAGTCACGCATGCACCAGTTTTGGGCTAGATTTGAGTGTCATGCTGAGACAACGAGATACGTCCAAATCAAAGGCTACGCCGGCAATCCGACGACGCAGATCGCTAATAGAGATACTAATCATTATTAATATAAAGTGGTTAAGAATAAAATTTTGTTTAACCAATACTCCTACAAACCATCCTTAGCACACTGTTTTTTTTGCCTCTTTTGGATAGCGTACCAAACCATGATAATAGCAGCTGTATCGAGGCAAAAACCACCAAACTTGCACCTCACGCCCTCTCTCACATGTCTTGCGAGAGTGCAGCTACCCTATTTGTCATGTATAGTCATGATCTCGGGACGATATAGACGATTCTTTTCGTGTCCAGTTGCGGAAGTACCGACAAAAATGTTACTTCCCGGGTAAAAAATGTTACTTTGTGTACGAATTCTGTGTGGGTCGGAGTAAAGAGTGACTGTGGGTGTTACAATAAACCATCAAAAATGAGTACAAAAACCCCCGTGGTCCGAACCCCTTCTACGGATTCCCACGTTGAGGTGAGTACTCCTGAACCATCTGTGTTATTTTCGTAACATTTCCGCGATAACATTGGAATCCCACCAGCAGCAGGAGAATTGTCGTCAATTGGCATTGTTGTCGCAGCTTTTGCTGTCTCAAACAGCAAGTCCTCCTCTATCTAACCGTTTAATGCTATCATCACATGTGGATCCAATATTGCTGTCGTAATCATCAAAATATTTCACCTTGTGAATTTCGTCATTGTTGTCGTCATCATCGTCGTAAACAACTGTACCTGTCCTCGCCCGCGCTGCACCAGGCACACAATG
>Ga0247833_1003529_pt1 | contig 20788 bp, 11 predicted proteins | sample LaCruzMarch2015__7_FD_187117 | JGI IMG/M metagenome (GOLD analysis project Ga0247833, IMG submission 187117) | Freshwater microbial communities from meromictic Lake La Cruz, Castile-La Mancha, Spain - LaCruzMarch2015_8m | ecosystem: Environmental > Aquatic > Freshwater > Lake | place: Spain... | reverse complement strand
ATAAGTTAAATTTTTTAGTTTTTTTTGCTCTTTCGTTGGTTTTATTAGCGTGTAAAGACACAGGGATATTGGTTAAACCAAAATATAATACAACCATTTTTAGAGGGGTGCAGGGTGAAAAAGAAGTTAATAATTTCAATCGAAAACAAGCAGAAAGAGAGAAAAGTCTGGCCGAAACGTTAGAAAAAGCAGATGAAGCCATGCGTCGACTTCAAGATCAAAAGAAAATGTTCTACTCTATTGATAGTTCGGAAAGAATTCAAGAAATAGATGTGCAATTGAACAAATTAATGGAACGAACGCAACAAATCATCAATGCGCTAAACGAAACAGATCCATATTCGCCAAATGGCCACGAAAAATCACTTCGCTTAGCAACAGAATTGAATGATTTACTGTTTCATTATGTGTATCCTGTTGGAGAATTAATTCTTGCTAATAAAGACATAAAAAATATTTCTGCAGATATCAGTTTTGAGACGGGGAAATCCGAACTTACTAAGGAAGGAAAGGGGGCAATTACTAATTTAATTCAAACGATAGCAACTGACATTGCTGAATGGAAAGTATACCTTGATCAGCATAACGAAAATGTTTTTAACGAAGAGGAGTACAAGACAATACTAATAATCAATGGCTATTCAGACTTGCAGGGGGCAGGAAGCGCTGAGGTAAGGGCAGTAAGAAATAAAGAATTATCTGAAAAACGTGCAGCCGCAGTTGCAGCTGAATTTGAAAAACAACTCACAGCTTTAAAAACGAAAATGAATCTAACTTATCTTGTTAAGTTTTTTGGACAAGGAGAAAATTTGCCACCTCAACAAGTGGATAACGGTAAAATTAATAACCCAAGTAGGCGCGTAACAACAATCAGTATGGTAGTTGGTCCTAAAATTCTGCTTTTTGTGGATTAACTTATAAAAAAGTGGGCGGTTTTCGAAATTCTATTTTCGCGTCTCGAAATATAGTTGAAGTATTGCGAATGCTTAACAGAAAACTTTTATTTCCTCCAATCGGCGTCCAATAGAAGGATAAAGCCCAACAGTGCAGGTTTCGATTTAAAGAAAAATTTAGATTAGTCATTTTTTTGCTTTGTACATCGAGGTTTATATTGCTCGCCAGATTCCAACGCTTAGTAAAGCTGATATCCCCGTTTATAACGATCGTTTGCACAAACGAATAATCTTGCTTGTTTAGCGAAGTTTTTGAAGTATTGGCATTGATTGAATAAACATGCGAAATAGTCGCTTTCCATGGAATGTTGAAATAAATTGCTTGCTCTGGATGTAAACTAAATTCATTGAAATCACTGTTCCAATTGGTTTTTATTTTGTCTTTTGTCTCCTCTATTATTTCCCTGCTTTTTTTTGATGCAAGGGTTAGGGTGGTGGTGAAGTTGTTGGACAAAAACCGACCCAAAGATTGACCTGTTGCAAGGGCATAAGTCGAGGTGGTTTTGCCACTCAATGTATCCCAACTGTAGGGGCTAAATCCTGCATTTGCAACAAAGTTTAACCACGAAAATGGACTTATCCGTAAATTTAATTGGATGTTAGAAAGTCTCATCGAGTCCTTGTTGAAATCATAATTGCCGGTAACGGAAAACTGATCAATTATTCTAATTTTTTGAAAGCCGGTAAGGGTATCTTTTGATGATTTACGTTTTATTTCCATGGAATTATTTACACCAAAGGTTAAAAATGAGGCCGCATTGGAATTCCCCACGCTGTAAACACTCCGTTCATAAGGCGAATAAGATATCAGGGTCTGATTTGCTCCTGCGTTGGTAGTCAGTAAGGGGTTCAGCAAAGGAACGTATCGATAACCAATGCTAGGTGTTAAAAGATGTCTTAAAAGGGGTTTATTTTTGCCTACAAAGCGATAGTAACTATATAAAACTGTCGTTAAATTTACGTTCATGTTGAATTCATTTCCCATTCCAAATTTGCTTATCGTATCGGTTTTCGTTCCGTTCGTAAGCACATTAAAACTTTTCTCTACTTGTTGGAAATTAATTTTGTTCCCATAAGAAATACTGGGAGAGATCTTAACTGTATTTTTAAAGAATCCGGCTGTCGTTTGTAAAGTAATGCCTTGGTTAATGCCGTTCATAAATTCCCTGCTAATGCCGCTAAAATCAAATTTCGTCAACAACGAGTCTTGGAAAACAGATTTGTTTTGGCCTTCAAAAGAATAGGTTAATCCAATATTTTGAATCGTTTTTTTCCATTCCTTATTCGGATTTTTAAAGCTGTTTTTAAACGGAAATATGCGGGTAACGTTGGCATTGAATACGGGGCTGGTGAGTGAAATGTTTTTTGCTATTGAATTTTGCCGAAGTGAGATTTTCATCCCCATTGTTATAGGTTTTCCTGGAAAAGCCCTATTTAAATTGATATCAGAATTAAAGCTATTATTAAAATATTCGGGGTTAATTGGGTCTAAATTGTTTTTTGTGTTGTTGTCGGATATAAAATTAACATTAGATGAAAATGTCCAAAATGGGTTTGATTTTGGCTCTTTTCTGTGTATCCACGAAATGGATACTTTATTTTGCGCGGTATTGAATGGAAAACCCTGTCTAAATTGTTGATATCCCAGTGAAAGTCTTCCACTAAATCCGTATCGTTTGGCATAGTCTAGGTCATTTCTTAATCCCCAACTTCCCCTGCTGTACAGGTTGATATAGGCACTCGTTTGAATATGGTCGTTTATGGGAAAATAATAACCCAAATTTTGTAGGCCAAATCCATATTGGGATATAGGAATAAATTCAGGAAATAGTAACCCATTGGTTCGCTCTTTCTGTTGGGGAAGGATAGCAAATGGAAGTCCCAACGGGGTAGGTATTCCTTTAACCCATAAATTCATTGGACCTGTTACAATGCGTTTTTCAGGTATCATAACCGCTTTTGAAAGCTGAAAATGATAGTGTGGCTCGTCTAAATCACAGGTGGTTAGTTGCCCTTTTTTTAAATGGATTTCGTCATTAGGGTATCGTTTTGCTTCGCCCATTTTGAAATAAAACTCATCTTGTTTTAAGGCAAGTTCCTCAATGTAGCCTTTTTCTGTTCGCGTATTGTAACGCATTCTTAAACAGGTAATTGCCTCTTTTCCATCGCTGAATACGGGTAATTCTATCAAATTACTGTCTTTGTCGTAACGATAAGATGCCCGCACTTCATTGAGATTCAAATCAATTAAAATATAGCCCGCACTTAATTTAATATCGCCCATTTCCACTTTTGCATTTCCATACAAGTGCACTTTTCGATCTCGTAAATCGTTGAAAATGGAGTCGTTGGCAGTGTATAAAATAATTTCGGTTATGCTGGAATCGTTTACAGTAAGCGTGTCTTTTGATGTGGTAATTTGACCACGTGCCATGAATGCCGTTTGCATTATCAACAATGTTCCGAAGATAATTTGTTGGAATAGCTTGTTTTTGGTCAATGAATAAAAATTATATTTGTCAAGTTGACTAAGTTGATACAAAACTACCAAAACTTCGTTATGCGCGCAATGAACGTTTATTTTAGTGCTTTAATTATATTATTTATTGTTTCAAGTGTCTTTAACGGTGCCGCTTGCTTTGGCCAGGTAAAGAATGCAGAGTCCAATGCAGTACAAACAGTGGTGATTGACGCTGGGCACGGTGGAAAAGATCCAGGTTGCCACGGTTCCTTTGCTTTTGAAAAAATCGTATGCCTCAATATGGCGATGCGCTTAGGAGAGCTAATCAAATTAACGTATCCTGATGTAAAGGTTATTTACACAAGGAAAACAGATGTTTTTGTAGAACTTTATGAACGTGCTAATATAGCCAATAGAGCTAATGCTGATTTGTTTATATGTATCCACGCAAATGCAGGTAGTACCTCCGCTTATGGCACGGAAACCTATGTTTTAGGTTTGCATCGAACGGAGTCGCAACAACGGGTAGCGGAAACTGAAAATTCAATTATCACATTGGAAAATGATAAGGGTGCTAAATATGGCGATTTCGATATGTCGCCTGATGCAATTATCGGGATTCAATTACAAATGTCAGTAAATCTCGATAAGTCAATCCGATTCGCAGAATTATTGCAAAAAGAATTTAAAAGGCTTGGAAGATACGATAGAGGGGTAAAACAAGCAGGTTTTCTTGTTTTGTATAAAACCACAATGCCTTCCGTATTAATTGAAACTGGATTTCTTCCAAATAGTGAAGAAGAGAAATTTATCGGCAGCCCGGAGGGACAAGAAAAAATGGCGCAGTCCATGCTCAAGGCCTTTGTAAGCTACAAAAATGAACGAGAAGGGAAAGGGGAAACTGAACTTGTAGTGCCAACTATGGTAACGGAAAACATTAGCGAAAATCAATCCCTTGAAGTGCTTGATACAGCGCTTTTCTTTAGTGTTCAAATTACTACCTCGGAAAAAAAAATCCCGCTTAATTCTGCTCTTTTTTTTGGTTTGAATGTGAAAGAATACCAACAAGACAAGCTTTTTAAATATTACGTTGGGTTTTATAAGAATGATATCGATGGAGCCAAAAACTACAAGGTCGAAATGAACGAAAAAGGCTTCAAAAATGCATTTGTTATCGCTTTCTTAGGTGGGGAGCGAATTAGTATAGAAAAAGCTATTAAATTAGCAGAAAATTGATGTTTTGAAATATTCTAAAGAAATAAAGATAGGTGCAATAGCAATTCTTTCAATCATTGTGCTTGTTCTTGGGGTTAATTTTTTAAAGGGGAATAGTTTTTTCGGTGGCGACGAAACTTATTACAGTTACATGGAAAACTCCGGTCAATTAATGGTGTCAAGTAATGTTACGCTCAACGGCGTTATAGTGGGTAAGGTTTTAGGGGTAGATTATGTGCCCAATGTATCTCCTAAAAAGCGCGTTAAAATTACATTTACTATTCAAAATTCTTCTGTTAAGCTGCCGATTGGTACAATCGTGGAAATTGGCTCTTTGGATTTGCTGAGTAAAGCGTTGTTGTTATATCTTCCCAACAACGGATCATTAGGGTTTTATAAGCCAAAAAGTGTGCTCCCAGGTCGGATTTCAGTGGATATGCTCTCGCAGGTGAAGGCCTATGCAGATCCAATATCGCAAAAATTACAGGCGATGATGGCGTCAATTGATAAAATGGTGGGTTCGATTTCTGCTTTTTGGGATGAAAGCGCTACGTCGGAAATTGAAGGGAGTTTAAAGGAGGTGAAAATTGCGATTGCCCGTTTTGGTGAATTGTCGCTCGAAATACAATCTTTTGTTGGGGAAGAAAAAATGCAATTTTCGCGAATCATGTCAAATGTAGAGGATATAACGTTTAATCTGAAGAAAAGTAATGAGCAAATTGCCAAGATTATCGGAAACCTTCGCATCGTTTCAGATGACTTGGTTACAGCTGATTTCAAGGTGATTATTCTTGAAGCGCAAACCACACTGAAGAAAATTAATTACATCTTGGCGGAAACAAATTCGGGCAAAGGAACGTTAGGCAAGTTAATACACGATGAGAAATTATACAATGGATTGTTAGAGTCTAACAACAAATTAAAAGAACTTGTGGATGACATTAAAAAACACCCTGAAAGATATATTAACATTTCTTTGGTAGGAGGGAAATCCAAAGGTCTCAAATTGAACAGTACCCAAGAAAAAAAGCTTAACAGTTTTTTAGATTCATTGCCTGATTAATTCGTATGATGTCTACGTATATCTTTATTGCTTTACTTTTATTCTCGGTGGGACTTTTTACCATAAATGCAAACAGAATTAGAAAAAACATTCTACTTGGCAGACCCACTAACCGAACAGACAAACCGCTAACAAGGCTAAAAACGATGGTTCTGGTTGCTTTGGGGCAGAAGAAAATGTTTAATCGCCCAATTGTCGCTTTTCTCCATCTCGCGCTTTATGTTTCATTTGTAATTACGCAAATAGAATTAGTCGAAATTGTCGCTGACGGAATTTCGGGAAATCATAGAATGTTTTATTTTTCTCTTGGGAATTTTTATGTTTTCATGATCAGTTTTATTGAAATCTTAACGGTGCTCGCGTTTATTGCCACCATTGCTTTTCTTTGGCGCAGGAACATGTTGTCGATACCTCGATTCAATAAAAAAGAACTGCTTGGATGGCCTAAGAAAGATGCAAACCTTATTCTCATAATGGAAATAATTTTGATTGTTTTTATTCTTACTATGAATGGAACTGATGAAGTATTGTACAGCCGAGGCGGGTCGCATGTGGCATACGCTAAAGGAAATTTTGGGTTTTCGATCTCTAGTTGGCTAGGACCACTTTTATTTGATTCGTTTAGTGTAGAATCGCTCCGTTTGCTCGAACGAATTGGTTGGTGGGGCCATATTTTAATGGTATTCATTTTTCTGAATTATTTACCGTATTCAAAACACCTGCACATCTTACTCGCTTTTCCAACTACTTACTTTTCAAATCTTCAACCCATTGGCAAGTTTTCGCACATGAAGTCCGTTGAAAATGAGGTTAGGTTAATGCTAGATCCTAATTTAATACCGCCAGAAAGCGAGGTGCCTCCGAGTCGTTTTGGAGCAAAGGACGTAACTGATTTGACCTGGAAAAACTTGCTTGATGCCTACTCTTGCACGGAATGTGGCCGCTGTACAGAGGTTTGTCCGGCTAATACAACGGGTAAATTGTTGTCGCCAAGAAAAATTATGATGGACACACGTGACCGCTTAGTTGAGGTTGGAGAGGCAAAGCATGGCACGACAGACAATAAAAGTTTATTGGGAGATTACATTTCGCCTGAGGAAGTTTGGGCATGTACTTCCTGTAATGCATGCGTGGAGGTTTGTCCAATAAATATCGATCCACTTTCGATAATTATCGACTTGAGAAGAAACTTAGTGATGGAGGAGTCGGCTTTGCCTGCTGAATTAGCAGGAATGATAACAAATATTGAAAATAATGGTGCCCCTTGGCAGTTTGCCCAAAGCGACCGCTTAAACTGGGCAAAAGAACAATAAGTTATGCAACTAAAAGTACCTACAATGTCCGAAATGGTTGCCAATGGCGAAACTCCTGATATTTTATTTTGGGTCGGTTGCGCAGGTAGCTTCGATGATAGGGCAAAGAAAATTACAAAAGCGTTAGTCAAAATATTAAACCATTGCCAGGTCAATTTTGCTGTGCTTGGTACAGAAGAAAGTTGCACCGGCGATCCGGCTAAGCGAGCTGGTAACGAATTTACCTTTCAAATGCAAGCCATGGTGAACATACAGGTACTTGACGGCTATGACATAAAAAAAATCGTTACCGCTTGCCCACATTGCTTCAATACACTTAAAAATGAATACCCCGAGTTAGGCGGAAAGTACGAGGTGATTCACCACACGCAATTGATTCAAGATTTAATTAATACAGGAAAATTAGGGTTGGAGGGAAGCCAAACGTACAAGGGAAAAAGAATTACATTTCACGACCCGTGTTACCTCGGGCGTGCGAATAATGTTTACGAAGCACCAAGGGCCTTGATGGAAAAATTAGATGCCGAATTGGTTGAAATGAAACGATGTAAATCAAATGGACTTTGCTGTGGGGCCGGAGGCGCGCAAATGTTTAAAGAGGCAGAAAAAGGCGTAAAGGAAATTAACATCGAACGAACAGAAGACGCACTTGAAACAGGTTCAGCAATCATAGCTACTGGTTGTCCGTTCTGTAACACGATGATGACCGATGGTATTAAGCATGCGAACAAAGAAAATACCGTGCAAGTTTTGGATGTTGCCGAACTAATTGCCAATGCAGCCGAACTTTAATACGCTTTTTGCTAACTTCCCCGATGAAAGTCGTGTATGGCTTTACTTGGCTGATAGGCCTCTGGAGAAAAAGGAAGAAGATTGGCTCAACGCGGAGTTAGAAATGTTCCTGAAATCATGGGTGGCTCACAATAATAAGCTTAGTTGCGATGGCACCATCTTGTTTTCACAGTACGTTCTTCTCGTTGTAAACGAAGGGTTTGAGAAAGCTTCTGGATGCTCAATTGATTCGTCTACGCATTTCATGAAAAAAGCTGGAGTGGATCTCAATATTGACTTTTTTAATCGCTTGTATGTTTTACAACAGGAAGGAACTGCTTGGGTTAGAATGCCATATAATCTTGCTAAACCGGAAACCTTTTTAACGCCATTTATTCAAACCTTAGGTGAATTAAAAAGGCAATGGTCCTCTTTACATTAATGCATAAAAAAAGGGCTTAAAAAGCCCCTTTCCTTAAATTCAAATATAGATTTCTTAACTGTTTCTACCCACTATAATTATAGCGTGGATAATACCAGGTATACCGCAAAGAAATGTCCAAAGTATATTGATTAAAACTGTTTTCATATCCCAATCGGTAGCTAAGCCAACCGCAAGCCAAGGAATAAAAAAGCATAACACATACAACAAGCCTTTTGGCACGTCATTTTTAAGTGCTTTTTTAACTATTTTAGTTGAAGCCATCGTCTTGTTGGAAGCAACTTCCTTTGAACTAGTTGTTTTAGAGGCAATTATTGCCGACTTAACTTTTTCAAATTTAGAATTGTTTACTACAAAACTTTCTTGCGAATTAACTTCGTTGGTAGTGTTATCCTCAACAAATACTGGAGCTTCAATTGACTCATTTATAGAAACACCATCAACTGAAATTGCGCTGCTGCTGTTTACTGAAGGGGACTTTGTAGTCTTAGGACTAACTACAGCGATTTCCTCTACTGCTTCTGAAGAAACATAATCTTGTTTTTCTTTCTTATCTTTTTTCAAAGAACCAAGGTGATTATTCCATTCAACATGAAAACCTTTTCGGTGAACTCTTTTTTCAATTGAACATGAGCTGATGGCAAAACCAACAACCAAAACGGCAAGTAATAATTTTTTCATAAGATTAAATTTTTATAAGTTAGATTTCAAATTTAATATTATTTTCTTAAGAATCTAATATTTTTATTTATTTCATATAACCAGTAAAAAATTAAAGCTGGAAGTACTATAATCACTAATTTATTGTAGTCCCAAGCTCGAGCGAATTCGAAATGCAAGGCATGTTGTATCGATCTTGTAATACCACATCCGAAGCAAGTTTTGTGTAGTAATAAAACTGACATACACATGGATTCACCCTTATCAAAATAGTTGGCAGGAAGCACAAAAAATGGAAGTGGTAAAGCGATTAAAAAAACGAGGTAAATTTTTGAGAAAATCGATTTTTGATTGGATTTCATTGTTTTTGCTTGTCAAAAACGAAGTTAATTTTATTTTTGAGTATTCGCAAATAGTTATAAGTAGTTGTTAAAAATAGGATTGTTTTTATTTACTTAACCTCAAAAAACGGGATGAATATTTCAAAAAGGGAAGAGGTTTTATATTAGTTCCGATTTAAATGTAGGCTAATTTCTCAGTAAAAATTACGTTTAATTAGAAATTATTACCTACCTTAATTGAAAACTAAAATTTATATGAATAAAGTCTGGAAAATAAAATCTATTCCACCTCAAACGGATGTCGAGAAATTAGCCAAAGAGTTAACAATAGATGATAACATAGCCACTTTGCTTATCCAAAGAGGAATTACGGATTATCAAAAGGCAGAACGGTTTTTTCGGCCTGAAAAATCACACCTTCACGACCCTTTTTTAATGAAGAATATGTACGCGGCTGTTGATCGTCTCTGCCAAGCGATTCAAAGCAAGCAAAAAATACTAATCTATGGCGATTATGATGTCGATGGAACAACTGCAGTTGCACTTATGTATAGCGTGCTTAAAACCAAGCACCCATTGATTGATTTTTATATTCCGGATCGTTACATGGAAGGTTATGGCCTCAGCGAAATAGGGGTGAGGTGGGCGAAAGAAAATGGGGTGGAACTACTCATTACCTTGGATTGTGGGGTTAAAGCGCTAAGTCAAATTCAATTGGCTGTCGAACTGGGAATGGATGTCATTGTGTGTGATCACCATGAACCAGGCGATACACTACCCCAAGCTTTGGTCTTGGATCCTAAGCAAAAAGATTGTCCCTATCCGTTCAAAGAATTGTCGGGTTGTGGTGTAGGATTCAAATTGATGCAGGCTTTGTTCAGCAGTGAGGGGTGGAATGAGGATGAATTATTTCAGCACATTGATTTATTAGCGCTGAGCATTGCGGCAGATATTGTTGCTATCACAGACGAAAATCGTGTGCTGGCTTTTCTTGGTTTGAAGTTGTTTAATGAAAAACCTCGAAAGGCGTTTGTGGCGCTTTTGCAACTCGCAAAAAAAAATGTGCCACTATCTTTAACGGATCTGGTATTTATCATTGCACCTAGAATTAATGCCGCAGGTCGTTTGAGATCTGGAGCAACTGCGGTTAAATTGATGATAGAAGACAACGAGGAGCTCATTCAAAGTTTAGCAATTGAAATTAATCAAGATAATAAAGATAGACGAATGCTGGATAAACAAATGACTGCGGAGGCGCTCGAGCAAATTGAAAGGGATAGCGAGTTTCATTTAAAATTTGCCACCGTAGTATTTAATCCCAATTGGCATAAGGGGGTAGTTGGAATTGTGGCCTCGAGACTTATTGAAACGCACTTTAAGCCAACTATTGTGCTCACAGAGTCAAATGGCATTGTTTCAGGTTCAGCCAGAACCGTAAATGATTTCGATCTTCACAAGGCGCTCATAGCATGTAGTGATTTATTACTTCAATTTGGTGGTCACACGCATGCCGCGGGCTTGTCGCTTTTACCAGAAAATCTTGTCGAATTTTCAAATCGATTCGATCGGATCGTTCGAGATACGATTTCGGAGGAAGATAAATATCCCGTTCAGCTGATTGATGCTACCCTTAATCTTTCAGCTATGTACTTACCGAATGAGTATTGTCCCAACTTGCCTAAATTTTATAGGCGCCTCAGTCAATTTGAACCTTTCGGCCCAGGGAATATGAAGCCCGTGTTTTGGATTGAAAATGTTTATTCCGATAAAGTAGTCATCGTGCAAGAAAAACATTTAAAGCTGAAAGTGAAGCAAGAAAATACATCCCTGATGTTAGATGCTATTGGATTTAATTTAGGATCAAAAGAATCAATAGCAACCTTTGGTTTATCGTATAGTTTAGCATGCACGCTTGATGCAAATGTGTACAATGGAAACACTTCACTGCAACTACTTGTAAAGGATATTAAAGCAACAGCATCGTAAACGAATTTTAGCTGTTTTTTATTTTTGTTGTAACCCTAATTTGACTTTGTCGTAATGTTCGTTGTCTCAATAAATTAGAATTGAGGTTTAGCACATAAACAAACAATAAATTTCGGAAGCATGAAAACAATTAAATTTAGCTTACTTACTTTACTTACCTCTTTTCTTTTTTTATCGAATAAACTTGAAGCGCAACAAAACAAATTGTGGGTGAGATTCGATAACCTATCTTTCCTGCCGCAACTCACTGCAGATGGCCGACTGAACTCCACAAGTTTAGAATTAAATCAACTTATTCTTACCAATGGAATGGTTGGTTTTGTTCAAGCTTTGCCAAATTCTAAAAAGTTGAATTTGCAACATGTTTATGAAATTGCCTTTGACGGTGATGTGAACAGTGTAATCAATTCGTTAAATAAATTATCTTTTATTGGTCTGGTGGAAAATGCACCAAATTACCAATCCTTGTTTGTGCCCGACGATTATACGGTTGCTTTTGCAAGTAATTATGCCTTAGATTTAATTAATGCTCAGGGCGCTTGGGACATTACTCCAGGAAGTGATAGCGTTGTTATTGCCATTTCTGATCAAAATTATTATCAACACCATGAGGAATTAGCTGGAAAAATTACGTACTACGATTCAACTAATCTCGCTACCGCTACGCATGGAACTGCGGTGGCCGTTGTTGTTGCTGGAAATACGAATAATGGCATTGGTCTCAGCTCAATTGGGTACAAAAGTAAACTAGCTCTATATAAAATGACTTTCAATGAATTGTTAATCGCTTCTTATGCTGGCGCTGATGTGATAAACATTAGCTGGTCGTCCGGCTGTTTTTACAGCCAAATAGCGCAAGATGCCATTAATGAAGCTTACAATAACGGTACTTTTATCATTTCTGCAGCAGGTAACGGAACAACTTGTGGTAGTGCTGATGCATTGGTTTATCCTGCTGCATATGCAAATGTTTTTGCCGTTACAAGTGTCGGTCCAACGGATAACCACGAACGAATAATTGGTAACCCTACATCCACTCATCAACATAATTTGTCTGTGGATCTTGCCGCTCCAGGTTACGATGTGGCCATTTCCGCAGCACCTAATTGGTACCTTAATACCTCAGGAACTTCTTTTGCTTGCGCTTATGTTTCTGGTACGGTTGGTTTAATGCTCGCTGTAAATAAGTGCATTACTAATGCGGACATTGAATTGATTTTGAAATTATCATCCGAAAATATCGATTCGTTAAATCCGCTGTACGCTGGTAAAATTGGATCGGGAAGACTCGACGCACAGCAAGCAATTGTTTTAACAACCGCGCACATTGGCAATTTAAACTTATCTACTGCGCTAGTTGATGGTTGTACGTCAAATGATGTGGCAATTACAGCTTCTTTTGCTGGTGGACAAGCACCACATACAGTGCAATGGTCTAATGGAGCTAATTCGTTAGACATAGATTCACTCGGTGCTGGCGCCAATCAAATAACAATTACAGACGCGCACGGCTGTTCTGTTAATCAAGTAGTAAACGTTGTTGATGTGCAAGAACCAATTCTTAGCACCCAAGTTACTGATGTTGCTTGTTTTGGAGATAATAATGGTCAAGTTGAATTGGTATTTTCTAATCCTTCTGAAGTTGCTAGTGTTGCTTGGGACAATGGCGCGAATGGAAGTGTTATCAATAACCTACCACTTGGTTCTTATACCGCTACCATTTTTTACAATAATGGGATCTGTTCACTTACCCAAGTAGCTTCAGTTCTGTCGCCAATGGCCTTATCCATCTCCGCTACAACTATTGATATAGATTCTTTAAATGCGGGAAGCATTGACATTACAGTGGTAGGTGGCACGGCTCCCTACACATATAATTGGGACAATAATGAGCAATCGGAAGATATCGCCAACTTAACAGCAGGCGTTTATTCTGTTTCTGTTTCGGATGCAGCTGGTTGTAGTTTTGCTACTTTTTATGAGATCTTCGAAGATACCGCGCAACAAAGTGCAGGTGTTAATACGCTACCTAACTTTTCTATAAACGCTTATCCGAATCCGTCTAACGGAAATATAACTATTAGCTGGACGGGTGACTTATCATCTTTTGAACTAGTGAACGCCGCTGGCCAATTAATTCTTAAGGAAGATACGTTTATATCAAATTCCATGTTGATTAATAATCTAGGTTCTGGTGTCTATTTTGCCCGGTACCATGCCAAAAACGAGGTGCTATCCAAATCGTTAAAATTTGTAGTGCTGTAATTTCTTGGTATTTTCGTTCATATTTTAATAAGTAATCCTTATTTTAAATTTGTTTTTATTTGAATTAGCCTTTTAAAAATAATCACTAGTCAATAAATAATCAATTAATTAAGGTAGATATAAATTTAAACATTGAATAATATAGTTTTTGTAACTTTCTATTTATAAAGAAGTAAATTTGTAACATAAATATATGACATATGAAAATTTTTTACTTTTTTAAAATTTCGAATTTTATTTTATTTCCGTTTTACTTATTTTTATTTTTTGTTACAAATATCAGCGCGCAAACGTCTGATAAAGACAAAAACAGCACAACTTTTCATGCTGAACAGGGCTTGTTTACCCTGAAAAGTGATTCGACTTCGAAGAATATTTCGAATGAAATTATCTCCATGCGCGATGAGTATTCGAAGACTTATTGTAATTCGGATGGCTTATATACTAAGCAAACTAGTGATTTTCCTATGCATTATCGAGAAACAGATGGTGCCTGGTATACCTATGATAAAGCACTCACTGTAAGTGGTGATGGCGTATTCAGGATTAACAAAACCGATGTCCCAGTCTCATATGACTCCAAAAATGGGTTAGTCACCATGGGTTATAATAAATCGGGTTCTGTGTTGCGCTTCGGTCAGAAGACTTCTTACAAAGTTACCGATAGCCAAGGGATTGTGCTTGAAGAAACCGCATTAAGAGATTTATCCTCGTTTCGTTATGATAAGAAAGAGAATAGAATTTCTTATGATAATTATTGGAATGGAATTAACCGAAGGATACGTTTTGATTTATTCGAAATCGAAACGGATTATGTGTTAGATCATAAGCCAACAAATTTATCCAATGACCAGTTTCTACATTTTACCGAGGTTTATCAAATACCAAAAGGTGCAAAAATCATCGAAGGAGTTGGCGAACGTGGTGCGTTTGGATTTAAAGGGGAGTTAACCTTACAAGGAGCAGATGGCCAAGATTTGATTTTGTTTAATCTACCGATATGCTACGATCAAACGTATCTGTCTGATAAATACGGTGAATCAGTTCGTCCAATTTTAGGGGAGTATGTTTACAAGATTATTGGCAATGAATTGCATCTTACTACAGTAGTCCCAGCATCATGGGTTTTAGATGATGCACGTGTTTTTCCCTTGGTAATTGATCCAACAGTCTCTAGTTATCAAGGAGGATATTACCCCTTTGATCGTTATAATTATGGGTGTAGCTACACCGTAGGGGTGAGTGTTCCTGCAGGAACCATAACCGGTTGGTATGCACAATGGCAAGTTACAGCTACGGGTGGTGGCTGGATGATGGAGGGGCGTTCTCAAATTGGTTATAATGCCGCTTATCAAGGACAATTCCAAGGTTCAGGGTATGGTGGAACTTACAACGTAAATACGCCAACCTACAACAGTAACAACGGCAATTGGGGCGGCGGAACCATGACGTTTTGGTGGAGAGGATACCGAACTTGGGGTTCTGCCTGCTGTTGCAATACTTCTTATCAACGCAGAAATTATTTGTATGTATATGTAAACTACAATGCGGGAACACCAGATCCAAGTGCTGCGAATTCCAATGTTAATACCGTTTGTAATGCGGGGCAATCAGTGACTTTAACGGCATCTAACGCAGTTGGAACAGTTTATTGGTACTCAGGAAGTTGTGGTGGGGCCTTTGTTGGAACAGGTTCAAGCATTAATGTGAACCCTAATTCTACTACGACCTACTTCTGCCGAAATTACAGCAATGGCATATTCTCCACAAATTGCGCCTCAACTACAGTAACTGTAGTCGGTACTCCCGCAGCACCAACGGCCGCCAACGTAAGCATTAACTGTACACAAACTGCTGCGCTTTCGGCTTCAGGCGCAGGTACACTTACATGGTACTCGAACAGCAACGCTACGGGACAATTAGGCACCGGAGCAAACTACACAACACCTTCGATAAATTCAAATACTACTTATTATGTATCATCAAACGTTTCAGGGTGTGTATCCAGTTTAACCCCCGTTACCGTAACGGTGAATGTAGCATCAACCCCTACAGCGAGTAATGTAAATGTGAATTGTAGTCAAACCGCAACCCTAAGTGCAAGTGCGAATGTACCGCTTTATTGGTTCAGCAATGCCAACGGAACAGGGGCTCTAGGGTCTGGGAATTCGTATACTACGGGAGCCATTAATAGCGCTACAACGGTTTACGTTCAAGCGGGTACGGGCGCTTGCGCATCACAATTGGTACCGGTTACGATAACAGTTTCGCAGGCTCAAGCCCCTTCTGCCAATAACGCAAGCATTAACTGTCAGTCGAGTGCCAATTTAAGCACAGCTGCCAATAATTCTCCGCTCTATTGGTATAGCAACTCAAACGGAACTGGTCAGGTTGGAACAGGAGTGAACTACACAACACCTGCCCTTACGTCCAATACGACGTATTATATTCAAGCGGGCACAGGAGCTTGTGCCTCACAGCTTGTTCCCGTAACAGTTACGGTTAATCCTGCAAGCAATCCTTCAGTGAATAATGCGTCAGTGAATTGTGGATCAACTACCACCTTGACCGCAAGTTCCAATGCGCCCATTATTTGGTACAGCAACGCCAACGGAACAGGGGCTCTTGGATCGGGTAATTCCTACACCACCGGGCAAATTTACGCACCTACAACCTATTACCTTCAAGCAGGAGCGGGGGCATGTGCTTCACAAATCATTCCTGTGACGGCAGCGCCAAACGTACAACAACCATCGGCTTCCAACGTATCTACCAATTGTGCTACAACAGCAACACTTACGGCTTCAGGAGCTAATTCGTATGTGTGGTATTCTGATGCCGCAGGAACAAACCAAGTGGGGAACGCAGCAAACTTTACCACCCCAATGTTGAATTCCAATACGACCTACTATGTTGGTGGAGCAAGCGCTGCTGCTCAAAGCTCTACACAACAATATACGATTACATCAACCGGTCAGCTTTTCAATATGGGCTCATCGTGTGGGGCAGGATCGTTTTATAATTGTGGAGGTGGGTTACGTGGGTTCAATTGGAACGATAATTTACCCGCTGGTACGGTGGTAACCAATGTTCAAATAGAGTTGAGTTTTGGGGTAAAATGTTCAAACGGTTCTGTTCAAACCCTTCTTAATAACAATAACGGATCTTCAATAACGCCCAATGCACATTGCAGTTGCAGTGGTACGAACAATGGAATTTTTACGTTAAATTTTCAGGGGAATCAGTACGTTGTTGGTGGAACCAATCAATTCCGTTTTAACTACTTCGATTGCATTGGTCTTTTCAACGGGAACGGCGCTCTTTCGGGTCAATTTGCTCGTGTCACTGTCACCTATCAAAATCAACCGTGCATCTCACCATTAGTTCCTGTTTTGGTAACGATTAACCAAGCTCAAGCCCCATCTGCAGCGAACCAAACGGTGAGTTGTTTGAATACAGCAACCTTTACGGCAAGTTCCAACGCACCGGTTTCGTGGTTTTCAAATGCGAATGGAACGGGTCAAGTAGGTTCGGGAGCGAACTTCACCACGCCATCACTAAATGCCAACACTACCTATTATATGCAAGCTGGAAGCGGAGGTTGTGCCTCACAATTAGTTCCTGTAACTGCTACAGTTACTGCAGCACAGGCCCCAACAGCAAATAATATTTCTGTGCAATGTCAAACTACCGGTACCATTAGCGCGTCCGCAGCTTCTCCAATTACATGGTTTAGTAATGCAAACGGAACCGGCTCCTTAGGAACCGGCGCAAGTTATAATACTCCAACACTGACTGCCACAACTACCTATTATATACAAGCAGGATCTGGCGCTTGTGCCTCACAACTAGTGCCTGTTACTGCTACAGTTTCTACAGCACAAGCCCCAACTGCGAATAACGTAACTGTGGGTTGTGGTTCTACCGCGAATTTAAGTGCTTCCGCCGGTTCGCCTGTCGTTTGGTTCAGTAATTCAAACGGAACCGGACAAATTGGTTCAGGAGCATCTTATACTACAGGGCAAATTTATTCACCAACAACGGTGTATATTCAAGCAGGTACAGGGGCATGTGCTTCGCAGCTTGTGCCTGTTACTGCCTCACCGAATTCGCAAGCACCGTCCGCACAAAACACCAGTACGAATTGTGGTTCTACTGCAACGCTTAACGCGAGCGGAGGAAATAATTATACCTGGTTTACCAATGCCAATGGAACAGGACAGGTAGGTTCAGGAGCAAACTATACCACACCAGCGTTAAACGCCACAACAACCTATTATGTGTCTGCTGTTTCCGGTGGTGGAGTATCAAATTTTAATCATACTTCGGCAACGCAATCTGTATATAACAACTGTGGAACTACCAATTTCGTAGTTCCCTCCACTCCGGCGGCAAATTCTACAGCAACGTTAACGTGGTATGTGAGAGGCGATATTAATAGTCCAAGTGAAACCGTTTCTGTTAACGGAGAATCTGGGTTTTTAGGAAGTATTTGGGGAGGTTCGCAGTGCGGAGGGTTTCTTTCTGCAACCTACACCATTTCCCAAGCAACGCTGAACAATTGGGTTGCTAACGGTTCGATAAATTTATCATTCACTTCTTCTTGTAGTGTAGATAATATTTGTGGCTTTGCTTACCAGGTATATTTCACGATTTCCTACCAATCAGGATCACCCACATGCACATCCGTAACGACCCCAGTTGTAGTTACAATTAATCCTTTAGCTTCTCCTGTAATCAACGGAAACACGAGCATCTGTTCCTCTTCCAATACGCAACTCAACGCCTCAGGATCCGCGGGTTCTTATAATTGGTATGCCAATGCAAATGGTACGGGTTCGCTAGGTAGCGGTGCGGCATTTACTACACCCAATTTAAATGCAAACACCACCTATTACGTTCAGGCAGCTAATAATGGTTGTACTTCCAACCTAACGTCAGTGAGCGTATTAGTGACTGCGCTTCCTGCAGCGCCAAGTGCTAATGCAGCGTCAATTTGTTCGGGTCAAACCGCTACCTTGAATGCTTCATCGAACGCGAACTGGTATACAGTTCCCAGCGGTGGTGCTTCAATCGGACAAGCACAAGCATTTACCACACCGTCATTGAATAATACTATCACGTATTATATGGAAGGAGTAAACGGAACATGTTTAAGTGCAAATAGAACAGCAGTTACCGTAACAGTAAACCAGGCACCAGCTGCAAATGCTGGTGCTGATATTACAGGTGTTGTTACCTGTGGTAAAGACACGGCACAACTCGCTGCATCAGCTTTGGCAAATGGATTTACAGGTCAATGGACTACAATAGCTCAAGGAGCAGGTGCTACTAACCCTGGTTTAGTAATTGGTGGTGCTGGAAATCCAGCAGCTCTTTTCATGGGTTCGTTAGGAGGAACATATACTTTAACTTGGCAGGTTACAGAGACATCGACTGGTTGTACAGGTTCGGATAATGTTATTGTTACCTTTAATCAGCCGAATGCTGCTTCATTAGGTAATATGATTAATGCACAAGATGTATTGTGGAATGGTTTATCCACAAATGATTGGTCTACTTCTAATAATTGGTATGTAAAAAATGCAGCTGGACTTTACGCTCGCATGTTTGCTGGTCAGCCGACTTCGAATACGGAAGTGTTTACGATTTCCAATGCTGTTGGTGGAATGTGTATCGGAAATAATATGCCAACCTTAAGTGTAACAAGTAATGCTGAGGATGTATATTTAAATACGGGTATGTCCCTTAATTTAACCAATGACATCATCAACTTGGTCGGTAACTTAACCAATCATGGAACGATCAATGCCTCAACAGGAACGATCAACTTCACAGGTGGGCTTTCTTCTTTGATAAGTGGTTCAGGAACAACTTCTTTGAATAACTTAACGGTTAATAAGAGTGGTGGTCAGTCACTTACTGTGAGTATGCCAGTAACTGTTACCGGAGTATTAGATATGACTTTAGGAAATATCTTCACTTCTACTAATAGTATACTTAGTTTAGGAAACAGCAGTGCGGTACCAGGCACCTTGTCTTGGACAAGTGGAAACATTGTAGGTCCATTTAGACGTTATTTCATCAATGGAGCAACAACAGGTAATGCAGGTTTGTTCCCAGTAGGAACGGCGGCTTACAATCGTTATGCTAAGGTTGATTTCACAAGTACACCAGGTTCTGATCAAAACTTAACAGTTTGGTATAAGACTGGTGCACCATTAACGACGGCGAATATTCCTCTGTACAATGGTTTACCATTAACAACACAAGATAATCAGTTGGTACAGAATTATTCGGCAGATGGTTATTGGAACGTTGATCCAACAGGCGGTAATTATACCTCTTCAATTACAAGCGCTCCTTATACAATGACCTTATGGGCTAACAACTTGAGTGGAATGGTAACGCCATCTATTACGCGAATCATCAAAGCAGCGGGTAGCAACAACGCTCAGAATCACCACGTACAGTGGCAAGGAGCAGGAATACACACCCCAATTGCTGGAGGAACAAGTCCAGTTGCATTTGCTATCACAAGCACGAACTTGCAAGGGTTTAGCTGGTTCAACGTGGGATCATCAAACAATCAGGCTTTGCCGGTAGAATTGTTGAGCTTCAGTGGAACGTGTGCGAGTGATCAAGTAAACTTAACATGGCAAACTGCTTCTGAGCACAATAGCTTAAGCTTTGAGGTAGAGAAGTCAAGAGATGGTGAAGTTTGGAGTGTGATCAATACGCAAGCAGCTGCAGGTAACAGCACGCAGTTGTTAACGTACACGTACTTTGATAAAATGGCAACTGAAGGTAACAACTACTACCGATTAACGCAGTACGACATTGATGGCGCAAGTAAAGTTTACGATGTGATCAATGTAAATTGTTCAGGCAGCAGCAAAGGTTACTTCTCAACGTATCCAAATCCAACAACAGGTGCATTCCAAGTGGTGTTGAATAACAAAGATATGTTAGGAACGTCGGTGTTGAATATCCGAGACACGAAAGGAAGTTCTATCTTACATCGTACAATTGATGTGAAATCGGGAATCAACTTATTCAGTGTTCAGGATTTACAATTGGCACCAGGTATTTACTACATCAGTGTAAGTAACGGTGATAAAACAACAGAGATTATCAAGCAAAGCATTCGCTAAAAACAGCTAATCTTTCAATAGAAATGCAAATCCCGGTAAGGCATCTTATCGGGATTTTTTTATTCAATCAACCATAAAACATTTTACTTTTGTTCCATGAATCAGTCTGAAAAATTCTTCCTTCGGCATTTAAGTCAAACAACTCCATTTCCTTTTTTAATTGA
>Ga0247833_1003522_pt1 | contig 20829 bp, 22 predicted proteins | sample LaCruzMarch2015__7_FD_187117 | JGI IMG/M metagenome (GOLD analysis project Ga0247833, IMG submission 187117) | Freshwater microbial communities from meromictic Lake La Cruz, Castile-La Mancha, Spain - LaCruzMarch2015_8m | ecosystem: Environmental > Aquatic > Freshwater > Lake | place: Spain... | reverse complement strand
GTAATTGAGGTTGTAAAAAGTTGCTTTTTAACACCATTACAACTACTTTGCTCCTATTGTTTAAAACGATGAAAGGAGTGCAAGTGGCCGTAACTGTTAAGTTATCTGACAGATTAGTATCTGAAGCCAAGCGCATTGCAAAGGTAGAACACCGTTCAGTTCCAAGCCAAATTGAGTATTACTTTCAATTAGCTTTAATTGCGGAGCAAAATCCCGACCTTTCCTTCAAATTAATTCAAGAGCTCTTAAAAGCCAAGTCAGAGCCAACATCTCAGGAGTACAAGCTCGGTTGATCAGGGTCCTCCAAACTTCTGGGTTTATAAGGAGCGTAAAAAAGTTTCATCCAAATGAGAAAAAAGCACTTGATAAAGCTGTTCAAAAAATAATCGTGAATCCAAAAATTGGCGAAGCCAAGGCAGGAGATTTGGCGGGAGTTTTCATCTTTAAATTTAAAGTTGGAAATATCAAATGTTTGCTTGCGTACGAGAGTATCTCCAAGCGAGAGATAATTCTACTGTTAGTAGGCCCTCATGAGAACTTTTACAGAGATTTAAAAAAGTAAGGAGTCGGGTAATGCAGTACTTAAGGCGGCTTGGCCAAGTAATTCTGGGCATCGCACTTACCTATGCCGGCACCACACACTTAACAAGCAACCGCCAAGAGTTTCAAGCCCAGGTACCAAGCTGGTTGCCATTAGATCCTGATTTTATAGTTATCGCATCTGGCATCGTTGAAATTATTTTAGGTCTAGCACTACTTACCCTGTGGCGTTATCGCAATCAGGTTGGCTTAATTGTTGCCATCTTCTTTATCTTGATCTTTCCCGGCAATATAAATCAATACCTAAATGGCATAGATGCCTTTGGTTTAGATACTGATCAAGCCCGGCTTACCCGTCTATTTTTCCAACCAGTATTGGTTGCTTGGGCGCTATGGTCAACTGGGGCTTGGCAAATTGTTAAGAGTTGGCGCGAATCTTAAATTACTGAGTTTTTCCATTTGCCTTAACAAGTAGGTAATTTAATACTCCGACAATTGCCGAGCTGCGATTTGCCGCCACCCATTTATAACCCTTATCGCCCAGCGGCCCACTTACTTTAAGGATAAGAGCAGCCAAACGGTTCTTCCGTTTTCGAAGTAAGAGAGTTACCGCTTTGATTCCACCATACTTTTTCTTTCCTTTAATCACATAAAGTTGAGCGGCACACTCTTGAAATGTTAAACCATATTGGGATAGTTCAGCGCTTTGATAGGGAATAGCGGTAACGACTAACTTTTTCTCAACCCAGGCTAGAGCATTCCTGCAAAACTCACATTGGCCATCATAAATAACAGTTATCTCTTTACTCATAACTTACTTTGCCATTGAGATAAAGAGCAGTTGACCGGCATCAGTTGTTGCGATGATCTGATTGTTCCTACCCATCTCAAGGTCACGAATCCGCTCACCAACATCTACCTTCACAACCTCACCGACTGAAGAGCGTGTTTTCAGTTGAATAAAGATCAATGATTGCTCACGCAAAGTTCCCATTACTAACTGCTCTGCCCAGCCACCCCAAGAGTTTCCACTTGGCAGTTGGATCAACTCAGTTGGTGCAACCGATGGCACCCAGTTATAAAGCGGTTTAGTAAATCCTTCATGAGAGCCAGTTGTTCTAGGTCTTACATAATCACCAGAGCTATATTGCTCACCATAGGTAACTGCCGGCCATCCATAATCCTTACCCTTTGCAATTAAATTTAACTCATCCCCGCCACGTGGGCCATGCTCTGATACATACAAATCATTGCCAATCAGCACAACACCTTGTTGATTTCGGTGGCCCTGTGAAATTCGCTCTACCTTACTTTTTGTTGCAGTACCGGCACTTACCTTAAAGACTGAACCTAAATCACCACGCACACTTCGGTTACCTATCTTGGTAAAACCTAAATCACCAACAGTTAAATAGGCCGATGTTTTATTAATTACCGCAATGCGCCCTGCTGCATGTTGAACCGCATTTACTGGAACACATGGCTTGCTTGAAAACCACAATTTTCCCTTAGTAAGCGTTGGGGAGGCAGCTAGATTTAATTGGTACTGAAACATAACAACTGAAACACAATTCTTTGCTCTTTGGTACTGGGGGTAGGAGATAAGGAGAGAGAGCTCATTACCTGCCTCATCTAAAACTGCGATATCAGTTACTGCAAATCTTGAATCATTTAATCGCTCAGCAGAGCCGGCTACCTGACCCAAAAGGGTTTGTCGATTACCAGTGATCTCATAGAGATATAGATTAAATCCATTTTTACCGCCACCTAGTAGTAGCCGGCCATCACTTAATTGAGCAAGAGCCGCACCTCGTTGGCCATTAGCTGCATCCACCATGAAATCTGGCGTATCAACACTTTTTATATCTAATTTAATTTGAGGTAGCGCAGCTGTTGCCTGATTTGAATTGATTATCAATGCACCAATTAGCGCAGAACTAATTAATAGGTTGCGCACCCGCTTCACCCTAAAAACCATCCTTAAATCTTAAGCCTTATCTGATCCAATAAACTCATTACCAATAAACTCTCAGGAATTGGTACAAGCCATGCTGAAAGACCACTAACTTGTGCCGATACCGACTCAACCATTAATTGATAAGGATCAAGTGATTCAAAAACTTCAGTTCGCGACTTACCATCACTTGTAATACTTAACTCACTTGGCTTGTGCCAATTAGTAAATGCCTCACCAACGGTAAATGCGATTTCACCTGAATCACCCGTAATTGTGATCTCTTGTCTGCCTTCGCGCTCAAAGGATGAGGTTGCCTTGACCAACAAACTCTCTCCAATCTTGGCCTGCACAACAGTTGTTAAATCAACACCACTAGCCGCCAAATTTCTTTCAACTGAAGTAATCTCAACATTATTACTTAAATCAACTAGCGCACTCCAAAGGTGGATTTGATATGTGCCAATATCCAATAGGGTACCGCCACCCATACTTACTTCATTGCGATAATCACCATCTAGCTTTGCCATAAATGAGAACTCAGATTCGATCGAGGTAAGTTGCCCAATCTGCCCACTCTTTACAATCTCAACCGCCCTAATAAATCTAGGGTGCCATCTTGCCCACACCGCCTCGACCAGTAACTTGCCGCTTTCCTTTGCCGCATCTGCCATTGCATGAGCTTGCGTTAAATCCATGGCAAATGGTTTCTCGCACAATACATTTTTGCCAGCATTAAGAGCTGCAATACTCCACTTAGCATGTAGATGATTAGGTAGATTTATGTAAACCACATCAACCAGCGGATCATCAATTAACTCCTGGTATGAGGTGTAACTCTTACTTGCAGATAACCGTTGCGCCTTTGCCAGATCTCGACTTGCTACTGCATATAACTTTGAGTTACTTGCAGCATTAACCGCCGGTGCTAATGCTTGGCTGGCAATATAGCCCGCGCCAAGAAAGCCCCAATTAATCATCTACGTAATTTAGCGGTGTAGTAACTTTGGTGTAACAGGTAATCCATTACTTAAAGCTGAAAGCTCTGCTGCCTGCATAATTGCAACTACATCTCTAGATTGTCCAGCCTGCACATCCATCTTCACCTGATTGTGCAGATAATTAGCAACTGATTTATGAAATGCGTAAGGCGCATCCTTTACTGGTGGCAATACCTTAGAGCTGCCATCAGATAGGTGCAGAGTAATAATTGCCGAACGGTCTGCTACAGCGCCACCACCACTTTCATCCCAATTACCAACCAATGCACCCTTGGTGCCAAGCAGGTAAAACTTAGGTTTTCTAGCAGCTGCTAAATCTGAGTTAATAAATGTTGCCTGCACGCCACCTTTAAAGTTAATACTTACCTGCGCATGATCAGCATTTGTAATGTGATCCCATACCCGCTTTTGATTAACCCCACTTACAAACTCAATCTGATCCGGCACAATCGCCAATATCTGATCAATAAAGTGGCTGCCCCAATCAAATATGGCGCCCCCTGAAACCTGTGCATCTGAGTGCCAGAAATCGCAAGGCTTTGAGTATCCGCCAACAAAGGATTCATATGAGAATAAGTCACCAATTAAACCTTGATCGATCGCTGATTTAATAGTTAGGAAATCTGCATCAAATCTACGGTTTTGATAAACCACCAGTAACAAGTTAGAGTTTTTTGCAAGCTCCATTAACTCATCACATTGATCAGTAGTTAGCGCCATAGGCTTTTCCAAAATTACATGAAGCCCAAGGGATAGCGCACTCTTTGCCCACGAGTAATGAGAGTTAGGGGGAGTAGAGATGATTACTAAATCTATTTCACCAGATTTCAACATTAAATCAGCATCCGCAAAAGAGTTCGCAGCGGGTGCGATTTTAAGCGCCGCCGCAATCCGCTCTGGGTTGGTGTCACAAACAGCAGTAACAACTAAGCCATCAGCTGCGCTAATCGCCTGGTTGTGTTCATCGCCAATGGCGCCATAGGCCAGCAGGCCAACTCTGATCTTTGAATTTTTCACTGAATATACAATAACTTCTCAAATGCTCATCTGCACTACTTAAGCAAAGGGTTGGTGTTACCCTTGCCATACTGCTTTGAGCATTAACCTCAAGGCGAAAGAAAGGCCTGATTAAATGAGAATCTTGTTTATATTTGTGCTTATCTACTTTATCTCTATACCCCTACTTGTCTATATGGTTCAGCGCTAGATCTACGTAAGCAACTAGATTCGGGTGGCAATAACTTTTTTTACATTTACTTTCTGCTAAGACAGCGGCCCCCATATTGCTATGAGGGCCGCTGACTTACTTAGATTGGTCTTAATTACTCCCAGATAAAGCGAGCTTCGCCAGTTAGCTTTTGGTAGCGAAGATCACTTGCTGGAATTGTCGGTAAGCCAGCTGCATTTACTGGGAAACTTCTGATGTACTCATATAAAGACGCTTCATATGAGATACCAAAGGCAAACTGTTTCAACGCAGCCAAAGTTGGGTAATTATCCCCACCATCGGCTGTGAAGTTATTAGTCACAATTGTTACAGAAGGTGCACCAGTAACGACAGCCCCGTCCTTTACTAGTGCGCGACCATCATTCAGAGTTATTGATTTAACTCTGGAGCCATCAGTAGTTATTGCACCACTTTTGGCACTTCCTGCAGGCGTCCCCACAATTTGGGCAGTGCCGACCCGTAAACACACAACCTTCATACCTGAAATTTGTAGGAACTGTCCGCCTCCTGATGTGGAGATTGAACAAGATCTTTCAAATATAGATTTCATATCAGCAGCACTTACATCAACAACTGCAACCAAGGTGTTATCAAATGGCAAGAGGTCAAAGGTATTGCCTCTTGTAATCACACCTGCTTTGCCATCAACCGGCAGTGCAATCGCTGGGTTTTGACGAATACCTCCGCCATTTTGAATTGCAACCAATGGCTTTGCAGTGGATGGCTTTGGCAAACCAGCCTTTTCAGCCCGCTGGTTGTAACTGTATGCAAAGGCATCTGCTACTAAATTTCCACCATTTGTCTCAGCTGTTCTAACGCCTAACACCGTTGCGCTGCCGCGATCGGTGTTAAAGACAACTTCACTGCTTGCGATAGCAGCTGTAAATCCCGCCAAACATGTCTTAAGTGGTGTTTCAACTAAGTTTGTAATTGCAGGACTTGGTACAACTGCATCTGTAACACCCTCTGCAGTTGCAACCGTACCTGCCGGAACCACCCGTCGAGGGTAAGAGGTAAGTGGATTGATCGCTTCCAAATTGCCCTTCTCATCAAAATTTACATCTACTCGGCCGAGATACTTGTAGTTACCGCTAGTAGTAACAAGCGGCACCTCATCGCCACGCATATCTGCAAGCATTGTTGGATACTCACCAACTGGAGCTGACTCACCCGGAATCAACTCTTTAGCGTCTTCTAGTGCGGGGTTTTGAAGTAATTCATCGCCACCACCGGCAACTGCAATATCTACGCCCTTAAGTAATGCCACCAACTCTTTATCGTTGGTAACACTTTGTAGGTGACTTACCAAGATAATTTTATTGATTCCAGATTTTTGAAGAGTATCGATTTGTTTTTGCACGGCCTTGGCAGTAGTCGCTAGGTCGGTTGAGGTTAACTTGACAGTGCCTGGTGAAGAGATTGTGCGTAGAGACCAGGTGACAGCGGTAACCACTCCAAATCTATGCTTGGTGACAGGATCTATATGAATGTATGAGCTTCCTAAAACCTTGCCCTTTGCGATAGCACCCTTTGTTAGAGTGGTTTTGCCAACCATGCCTTTCAAATCACTGTTCGCTTTAAAATCTAGATTTCCACTCAGGAATGGATGTTTGGCTTTACCTGCAGTACCAAAGGCTTTGATGTATCGAGATAGGAAACTGGTTCCATAATCAAACTCATGATTTCCTAGAATATGTGCGTCATATGGCATTTTTGCCTGTGCTACTGCATCCAAAACACTCTTTGTTGAGTTTGCAACAGCTGGCTCTGAACAGATGATATTTTTGCTGGGCAGGAATGAGTCGCCAGCATATACAGATAAAACAGCATTTTCAGCTGCGCGAGCACTAGCAATCTCACGGTCGAAAACAGCAGCAAAGGCGGCAGCACCACCGACAGGAAGATCTCCCGACTTGGTTTTGTAAATTGAATCTGCCAATAGTGAGGACTCGCCATCATTGTTGTGCAGCAATGTAAGTGTTATAGGGGTACGTGGCTCTGCTGCATTAGCAGTGTTGGCTAGATTTACTGCCAATAATTGAGCAGAAATCAAGGTTGTAATGATTGATAAGGCTGCGAATTTACGCATTTTTCTCTCCCTCTTAAGTTAAATGCATTCAAGAGGGGCAAAGTAACGATCAAGGAAAGAGCGTATTACTTTTATTGGTCTAGCAGGTGAACTTTGAGCCTTTACGTAAATAGGCCAACCCTAGCTACCTGGCCTTTTTCTCCGCTAACGGAACTAGCCGACTGCCCACAACAATGGCAGCGCCAATTAAAACTAGATTTTTAATTATGTACTGTCCTTCAAGTGTTAGATTAAATGGAATATCAATGAAACAGATCTCCGGCCTTAGAACCAATGGCAGAAAGGTGCCGGGCATTTGAAGGGCTAAAAGAAATAAGCCAACACGAATTAAGGGAGTAACAAGTAAACAAATGCCAATAGCCATCTCCCAAACCCCAAGAATCGGTATGAAAATATCGGGATCAAACCAGTAAACCGTCTTAGTTATAACCTCATTGGCTGGGCTATCGCCAAAAGGCTTTAAGGCTCCGAACCAAATAAAAATTACCCCTAGTGAAAGTTGAAGCGCTGGCAAGGAGAAGCGATTTAATGCTTGAATCAGCATTCGATCGATCTCTGCGATCTTTGGTAATTTTTTCATTTATGACGGGTTTTTTGGTTCCTTGCCCTTTTTACCCTCTTTACGTGTAGCAAAGGCAAATATCGCAAGTCCAGCAACTAATGCACCAGCACCCACACCGTAGGAAATTACATCTCCACCACGATTTGAATCAACAAATACACCAACAAAAACCACGGCAATAATTGCGACTACCACACCAATTAACTTAGATTTCAAATCATCTAGGTCATAAACCTTCAGCCACTGTGGCACTGCCAGCTCGGCATCAATAAACAATTCATATAGACCATATCCAATTACCAACAGCACAGTTCCAAGCAAAATCGCATCAACCGCGGTTAGTACCTCTACGATCGACTCTTTAAGGGTTAATTTATTCTCAATACTTTCAATTATTACTATCACCATCTCGATAGATCCTCTGGCCATTAACAGCAACGCTCCTAAAATCGCAGCAAGTGATGGAATGACTACGGCGTATCTGGTTAGGCCTAAAAGTTTTTTCATAATAGGCAAAGTGTAGCCCCTTGCGAAAATCAGCCAATTAGAGCGTTAAGAAGAGCGCAAACACCACCCAATTAAAAAGCCCCCATATTTCTATGGAGGCTTTGAGCTTTCCCCTTAACGCAGGTAAGTTAAGATTAATACAAGTTTAAGTTAACTCCATGAATGTAATTGAACCGGTGTCATGCTCCATCGCATACTTTTCATCACTGCTTGCGCTAGCAAAAGCGACAATCCCAGTTTCGGCATTAATCGCACAATCATAAATTCCCCTTGATGAAGTAGTTGAATTATCAAATCGAAAGAAGTTAACTAGGTTGTTGTCATTATCAATAAAGTCCAATGAGCCTAAGAAGGCGGAGGCTACAAACAATCTGCCCTGCCCATCAAAGGAGATTCCATCAGGACCTGATCCAGCTGGCAGTTGATACTTTTTTACTATGTCTCCGTCGCGGTTCAAGTAACTTATCTGATCAATAAATGTTTCAGCAACTGCAAAGAGATCTTGGTATTGATCACACCCATTAGGAAAAACAAATTGCGGTTTGGTTGTTGTGATTTGCCCATCAACTGCAACTTTATATAGGGGGGATAATGTGCGCGCCTGGGATTCTGGATCAAAGCCGTAGCCACCAACCCAAGCCACACCAGATTTATCAATAAACATATCATTTAGTGGAAATTTTGTTAGATCTGATAGATCAGCATAAACAGTAAGTGCGCCTGTAGCTGATCTACGAATTAATTTGGCTTCATTGCAATCGACAACTATCAGATCGCCATTTGGTAACCAGCCAAGCCCACCAGGCATTACTGGACCATTGGATTTAGCATCAACAATTGTTTCTAATTTTTTATCCACACTCCATCGCATAACCTTGCCGCGAAACATGTCACTAAACCACAAATCTCCTTGGTGCCAACGCAGCGCTTCAGGAAAACCAAGTCCTTCGATTTCAAATAAAGTTTTCATTCGGTGATCAAAATGTTGCGCTCAAGCCACCATCAGCGATTAAAACCTGACCAGTTATATAGGTATTGGTGCTACCTGCCAACCAACAAACCGCCTCTGCAATCTCTTGTGCTGTTGCAGCTCTTCCTAACGGTAGGCGACCTGAAGCAATGTAATCTTTTGCAAACTCTGCTGTATCTGATTCATCTACTCCATCTTGATTTAGGCTCATGGCAGTTCGCACATAACCCGGTGCAATTGCATTAGCTAATACTCCAAAAGCTGCACCCGTTACTGCCATTGATCTGGTGGCAGCCTCTAAACCTGCCTTACTAACATCATAAGCAAGACAATCTGCCTTGGCGTATTGGGAGTGAATGCTGGTGATATTTACAATTCTGCCAAAAGATTGTGTCTTCATTGATTCAAAGGCAAGTGCGCTTAACTCAATTGGTGCCTCTAAATTAATCGATAAAACTTTTTGAAAATCGGCCATACCGCTTGCATTAATTGGGGTTGACATAAATATGCCAGCTGCATTGACTAAAATATCAATGCCGCCTAATTGTTTGATCGCACCTTCATAGGCAAGTTTGCGACCAGCTGAGGTACTTAAATCTGCGACAATAATATTTTGCTGCGGGTTGATATCAACGCCCAGAACTTCGTAATCTTGCTTTTGGAACGCCTCATACACCGCTTTGCCAATACCACTAGCTGCCCCAGTAACAACAGCTCTTAGTGTTTTACTCATTGCTCTCCTATTTTGCTCGCGAAAAAGTTATTGAAATTTCCCATAAGAGTACATCTGCTGGATTAATTGATATTGCATCCCCACCAGCTGCACCTAAACCATGTGCAGCGATTGAAGGCTCGATACCAAGGGCCAGGATCTGCCGATTCCAGGGTTGATCGGTTGAGGTTGCTAACTCTTGCCAGATTAGGGCGTGTGGTAAGCCTTGCCAATTTATCTCCGCCCGCCAGCCATCTGCTGTAACTGAAATACTCTTTGGGTTTGGCTTTGAGATTGCAAAGACACGTGCTGGTTGATTGGCATTTAAATTTTTCCAAGTTTCTGCAATATTGCCTTTGGTATGTTGTTTTCCAGTTGGCGCACCTGAGTAATCCAACTCAATTAAGGAAAAATCTTCGGGTAAATCTACTTTGATGTTGGCACCTTTCAGGGATTGCGAAAGGAAATCTCCACCAAGGATTAGGTGCTCTGCGGCATCAAAATTTTGAGGTAATGAGGTGATATTTTCAACTGATGTTTTTGCTATCACCTTATTGTTTGGGGCTAGCGACCAAGATCGATCTACTTTGAAATTACCGTTGGGATCAATCCATTGCAGATCTATACTGCTTTCGCTCTGATTCTTAACAATCCAAGGAGATTGAGAGGCGTTGCCATGAAAAGAGTTTGCACTGGCAGGGGCTGACTGATTAGTTGTTGGTGCGCATAACTGCCACCCTCCGCGCCACTGTTTTACCCAGGCTATTTCATCAGCTGCTGCCTTGATTTTGCCAAAGGGTTGATTTGCCCATGGCGTACTGCACAAAAAGTTGTAATCATTAATTCGCAGCGCAGACATCGCGCCACCCTCAGATGGAATTACCACTGCACTCATCTTGTCGAACGATAATTGAACTTCAAATTGAGAGAGAGTGCTCACGAGATCAAATTACTAGATCAGGAGATTTAAATACCTCTTTGCCATCGATCAATATTTCAACTTTTCGCAGATACGGTGTTAACCCAACTAAATTAACCTCAATACCTAATCCAGGCGCATCTGGTGCAAGTATTTCACCTTGTGCATCGGGCTTCAGGTGATTGCTTGAAATATCAACAGCCAAACTCTTTGGCTCGGCTGGGTATTCACAGATCTTATGTTCTGCCAATCCAGCAAAGGCTTGCATCGATGCTGATAACGCAAGGTGAGAAGTAAATGTGTGATTTACATATGTCACACCTTTTTGTACTGCGTAATCTGCAACCTTCTTTGACGGTCCGATGCCACCAATCCGAGCAGCATCTATTTGGATAAACTTCACTTTGCCAAAATCAATTAAATTCATCGCCATCTTTTCAGTATGCGCAGCTTCACCACCCGCAATTGCCACAGTACTTGGGCGAGTTGCAAGGGAGGCATATGATTGAAAAGAGTCGGCAAAAAATGGTTCCTCTAACCAAGTTACTCGCGCACTTTGCAGGGCGGGAACTCTTAGCGCTGCTTGTTCAACATCATCCTCCCAAATCTGACCAGCATCAATTAGCAATGTTGCATCTGGACCAATTCCTTCACGAGCAGCCATTACATGTTCTGCATCAATTGCTGGATTTTTTTCGCCGTATCCACCCCAACCAAACTTCACAGCTTTAAATCCATCCTTAACCGCTTTAGCTGCAAGTTGATATGTGCTTTGTGGATCTTCACCCATCAACATTGATGCATAAACAGTTTTCTTATAACTTTGAGAGTAACCAAGCAACCGCCAAACTGGCTGTTCTAATTTGCGTCCCAATAGATCCCATAAAGCCATCTCAATACCAGACCAGGTATGTGCTGCTTGAAGTAAATCCATACTGTTACGAGCGACAAGTGCACTTATTCGGTAAATATCTGCAGGAGTATTTACCTCTTCACCAATGCAGCTTGCTGAAACTGGTTGACACACACCATGAGATCTTGGTGTGACAAATGCTGAGATTGATGTCAGTGGCGATGCTTCACACTCGCCCCAACCGACACTTCCATCATCGCCAACTACTCGAACTAAAAGCGCATCCTGACTGCCATCGGCCTCGCGGGTTACCTCGGGCATTGCAGCGTAAAAAAGGTCAATTGAATCTATGCGCACAGAACCCCTTCAACAATCTTTAACCTTGGTCGAGCCAGCCTGGCTCATTCTTCCAAACGCTACTCTGCCAGATCCGCTTAGGCAACGCTCCCAGTTAGGCAAAATAACAAAACAGTTATAGTAATTCATTTTTGGAGATGATCTACTTAACCCTGCGTTTATCGCAGAAGAGTAAAGTTTTTCAACAGTGGGGAAGTGTCCCTTGCTTTCTTACAACTATTTAGAAGGAGCAAAAATGAAATTGAATAAATCAGCAATTGTTTATTCAGCGGTAATTGCTTTATTGCTAACCGCATGTTCTTCTTCAAGTGAAGATTCAGCATCTGATTCTTTTCCAACGGAGGACCTAACACTTAACATTTCATGGTGGGGTGAGCAAGAGGCTCCAGGCGCACAAAAGTGGCTTGAAGAGTCAATCGCTCTCTACCAAGAGAAACATCCAAATGTGACAATTAACCACACGCTGCAAACTACTGATGGATTACTTCCAGCATTTGAGGCAGCAGCTGCTGCGCAAGCAGGACCAGATATTCAATACTTCTGGGGTGCTATCTACTCACAGCAACCAGGCTGGGATGGTCACATCGTCCCGATTTCAGATTACATAAGCAAGGATGAGTTATCTAATTACATCAATGCCGAGGTTGAATCAGGATTCCAAGGCAAAATCTGGACAGCACCTTGGTATGTAAATCCATCATTCCCATTACTAGTTCGTAAAGATATCTTGGCTGCAAATGGCCTTGCTGTTCCATCTACTTGGAATGATCTAATGAAGGTTTGTGATGTGCTCTCTGCAAAGAAGATCACAACGCTTGCTGGTGGCGTTAAAGATGGCTGGTTTGGTGGCTGGATCTACTCAGTCCTTGGCGGTCAATCACTTGATTCACAAGCAGATGTAATTGATGCCGTAGTTGGCAACAGCAAATTTACCGATCCAAAGCATGCTGAATGGTGGAGTAAGTTAGAAGAGTCCCGCGATCGCAAGTGCTGGAACAATGACATTAACTCTCTTGAGCTTTACCAAGCACAACAGAGATTTGTTGATGGAAAAGCAGCGATGACATTTACCGCCGGACCTGATGCGCCAAACTTTGTGAAAAAAGCTGGCGGAGATGAGAAGGTAACCATCATTGCAATGCCAGCATGGACCGATGGTCCGTTAGCTGGAAAGATGGGAACAACATCTCACACCTTTGGCATCACAAAATGGTCAAAGTATCCTCAGGTAGCAGCGGACTTTATTAAGTTCACTCACACAACAGAGCGTTTAAATGCTTGGTATGCCACAACTGGTTCAATGCCAGCAGACAGCCGCTTTGATGTATCTCAGGTAACTAGCGCATCAACAAAGGCGTTATTTGAATCTGCACTAAATGGTGCTCCATATATTGAGAGCTTCATTCCAGCGCAATTAGATGCAGATGCGATCTTTAAAAATGTGCAGTTACTGCTAGCCGGAAAGGTAAATGCCACCCAGGCTGCGGCTGATACGCAGGCAATCATGGAGCGTTTGCGTATTTCCGATCGTAAACTAGTTGAGAACTTCACCGCCTGGTCTAAGTGACCTCACTGCTTCGCCCAAAGTTGTCCGGCGGTAATTCAAACCGCCGGTCAGCTTTACCATCAAGGGAAGCGCTTTACTGGATCGCACCAGCATGTGCGGTAATTATCTTTATCTTTGGCTACTCAATTGTTAACTTAATAACCCAATCACTTCGATATGACGGTGATTGGGTTGGTTTTGAAAACTTCTCAATTGTTATCTCAGATCCGCTTTTTCTTGTGGCATTACGCCACAATCTATTTCTGCTCTCCGCTGTACCAATTTTGGTTTTAATCGCATTTATTTTAGCTATCACTCTCTTTGAAACTCGGCGTGGAATGCGCTTTTATCGCTCTGCTGTATTCCTGCCTTACATCCTGCCAATTCCAGTTGTCGCCGTAATCTTTGGTCAGATCTACCAACTAAATGGTGTGCTTAACACCTTTCTCTCATCAATTGGCTTGGATTTTTTAATTCAAGATTGGTTGGGAGATCCAGATATTGCTTTAGGAACTATGGGCTCAGTAATTATCTGGAAGGAGGTTGGTTTTGGTGTTATTTTGATGTTAGCTCATCTGATTTCACTGCCAACTGAAACATATGAGGCGGCTAAATTAGATGGCGCTGGTTTTTGGCGAACACATTTTGTAATAACCCGCCCTGCTATAAAAAGCACCTTAATCTTTTATGCGGTTATTGAGAGCATCACTATGGTCTCTTGGGTCTTTAATTATGTATATGTAATGTCAAATGGTTTAGGCGGCCCAGGTAATGCCACCATGGTTAGTGAGTTGTATATCTATCGAATGGCATTTCAAAACAACGCACCAGAGTTGGCTGCCGCCGCCTCGGTCTTCTTATTTGCAATTACCTTAATTCTGCTCGTTGCATTCTTTAAGATCCAGCGCCGCTCTATCTCAAAGACCTTTAGAAGCTAATGAAGAAAAATACTGCACGTAAATTGCCGATAGCGGCAACCCTTAGATACACCCTGCTCTCCTTTATGGCCTTTATGGCGTTAGCGCCGGTCTATGTAATGGTCAGCGGTTCATTTAAAACCCAAAAGCAATTTCTTGACTCACCACTCTCGCCACCATCTGGATTTAATCTTGGTGGCTATAAATCCGCCTGGTCTGATTCATTTCCGACCTGGCTCTTAAACTCCTTTTTAATTGTTACCTTCTCAGTAATCCTCACTCTGGCACTTGCATCACTTGCCGCCTGGGGCTTTGCTCGTTTCCCATTTAAAGGTAAAGAGTCACTGCTTGCAATCATTGTTTCACTAATGGTTGTGCCACCCGTTGTGCTTTTAATCCCACTATTTAAACTGGGAGTAACACTCTCACTTATCTCCACTCTACAAATTGTGGTCTTCATCTACATGGCTTTAATGCTGCCATTCTCGATTTACATGCTTACCAATTACTTTAAATCTATTCCGGAGTCAATAATTGAGTCAGCCAGCATTGATGGTGCTTCAACCTTTCAAATCTTTCGCATAATTGTTCTGCCACTTTCAGGTGCACCAATTGCCACCCTTGCTGTAGTTAACTTACTTTGGGCATGGAATGAGTTACTGCTAGCTTTAGTTTTCCTACAATCCAACGAGAAAAAAACTTTGATGGTAGGTCTTACCGGCTTTCAAAGTCGCTACAGCTTAGATATTCCAACTGTTATGGCAGGTATGTCACTTGCAACACTGCCACTTGTTGTCGCCTATCTATTCGGACAGCGCTACTTTATTTCTGGTTTAACCGCTGGTTCAACCAAGGGTGAGTAATCAAACTTAAATTTTCTCAATTATTTCTCAGCAATCAATAAAATGTGATTGATTCAATCCATTCAGATTTCATCTAATCAATAAATCAACCCAACTTCATCCTCTAAACTTCACCTATTCAAAGGAGATGAAATGAAACCAGAGACAACACTTGGGCTAAAGTTACAAAACCTCAATCGATGGGCAGGTGTTACTCACCTAATCCAGGGATTTGCACTCTTCTTTATTCTTAACACCGAGAGCACAATTCCAGTCATCACGCGCTTCTTTGATGAAACCGCAGATGGAATTCGCCCAGTAAGTGAGACCCTATTTGAATTTCCAATCGCTTTAATCGCACCAATCTTTCTTTGGTTATCCGCCTTTGCCCACCTATTTATCTCATCTCCTTACTATGTTCGCCGATACGAACAAAATATTCAAAAGGGAATTAATCCAGCACGTTGGTGGGAGTATGCAGTTAGCTCCTCACTAATGCTGGTGGTTCTACTAATGCTTGGTGGCTTAATCGAACTCTCTAGCGTCATCTTTATCTTCACCCTTAACTTCATTATGAATCTAATGGGATTAGTAATGGAGAAGTACAACCAGCTAACTGATAAAACCAGTTGGCTGCCGTTTAACATCGGAGTCTTAGCCGGTATCGTTCCTTGGATCCTAGGTGGCCTCTACTTCTGGGTCTCAACTAGCAACATCTCTGATGCAATTCCGGTTTATGCACGTCTTGGTTTTCTTCTAACCTTTATCTTCTTTAACAGCTTCGCCATCAATATGTGGTTGCAGTACAAGAAGATCGGTAAGTGGAAAGATTACGCATACGGGGAGAAGAGCTACATCATCCTTAGCCTGGTATCTAAGTCAGCACTTGGCTGGGTAATTGTGCTTGGCACCTTGGGTGTCTAACTCAAAATTGCATTAATGCTGGCTTCATTGAGTAATTGAAATTACTGTTACACCATGCGTCGACCGGTAGGCATAGGAGTAGTAGCTGTACTTCTGCTATCTCTTGCCACACCACTAAATGCGACAACTCCGAAGGTTGGCAGTACATGTTCTAAATCTGGCATTACAAAGATGGCAAGTGGCAAAAAATTTACCTGTATTAAATCTGGTAAAAGGCTTATCTGGGCAAGGGGTCCTGCAGTAGCTAAACCAAAGGTTGCACCCTCAGTTGATTTATCAAAAAGTGCAAGTATTACACCTAGTAGTGAACTTTCATCCCTTGAGATATGTAAAACAGTTGACCTAACCCTAAGAGGTACAGGAAGTAATGGCTTTCCTAGGCCCGCTAATTTGGCTAATGGGAAAAGTGAGATCAAGATATTAGCTTTACCAATAATTTTTGAGGAAATACCATTTACCGAAACAGATTTAAAAAATCTACAAGATGCATTGAAACAAACGACTGAGTTTTATGCTAGAACCTCCTTCAACCGCATCAAAATTACCTTTGATATTCCTGCTAAAAATCTATGGGTCAAACTTAATACTTCAGCTAAGGATTATGGAATCCTGCCAAATAAACCACAGCAAAATAATGAGGTTATTGTCAAAGATGCGTTAATGCTGGCAGATCAAGAAATAGATTTCAATAAATATGACTCTGTAATTATTGAATCTGGCTTTACCTCTTCAACAAGTGTCGGACAAGGTTTTAGTGGACAAAGCTTCACTACAAAAACTGGAAACATAAACGGTGCCACCTTACAAATTGGGCAGGCAGCAGGAAAAGCAAACATTATTGCCCACGAATTAGGACACAGTCTTTATGGCTTAGAAGATTTGTATGTCTTTTTAAACAGCCAACGACCAACAGTGCCTGAACCATTACCTGCTGGTCGCTGGGACTTAATGAGTGATGCAGGCCTCCAATCTGATTTTTTTGGCTGGAATAAGTTGCTTATGGGTTGGATGAAAGATGAAGAAGTAAGGTGTGTTCAAAATCAAAGTTCATCAACTCATTATCTTGCTGACCATACTAACTCCGTGGGAACCAAACTACTTCTAATTAACTTAAAGCCTGGGATCACAATCGCAATTGAATCCCGCCCTCAGTCTTCAAAGAGTCAAGCCCTACTTGTTTACAAGATTGATTCAAATATCCATCATGGTGAGGGACCTATTACCGCGGAAAAGTTTTTGATGAGTAAGGGAGAGATAAAAAATATGGATAACTGGAGTATTGAAGTTAAAGAGAGCGCACCCACCGGCCTAATTGTGAGCCTTATTAAATCTAGTTAAAGATTGGGTGCCTCACTCAGCACTTGGCTGGGTAATTGTGCTTCAATTAAAAAAGCCCCCGTATTTCTACGGAGGCTTTAGCGGTATTTCGACTAAGTAGCAGAACTCTATCAGCGAGATTTCAAGCGCGCTTTACTAAACCCCTCTTCACAATCCACACACCAATGGGTCGGCCCCTCATCCATCCCAGTGCACCCACCAACCTGATACTTATCAAAATCAAAGTTTTCAAAATCAGGCATGCCATAAACAATCTCTTTCACATTGGGTCCAAGGCATTTGGGGCATCTCATACCGAAAATATACGACCAGCCACTGACAGAGCTGATATTCGGCCCATGACTGATAATTTGAAAAGCCCCCGTATTTCCACGGAGGCTTTCTAGTAGCTCTTTAAAGCTCCTCTTTGACTGAGTAAGAAAAATATACCATCAATAGATTTACATAAACTTAGATTTTATCCACAGTAAATATTTTTTTTCATATAGAAATATCTAAAAAATGTATCTTTCCGCTGTGTGCCGCTGTAGCTCAGCGGATAGAGCCCCTCTTTGACTGAGAGGATGGTCGTGGGTTCGAATCCCACCAGTGGCACACCAAACCTAATAACCCCAAGCCAGTCACTTGGGGTTATTTTGTTTTCCGCACAAATAAAACTGTCATTCACCCTCAGTATCTTTCTACCTACCAATTGATTAGAAAATCCAATAAAAAGGGGATAATCACGCCATGGGATTCTGGGCAGATCTAAAGGCAAAGCGCGCCGCCAAGCAGGCACAAGCACTCTTTGATTCCCAATTAAATGATTGGAACCAAGAGCATCAAGTTCTTACCCACGCCTTAGATATCTTCACAGGTGCTGCAAATGGTGAAGAGCCATCAGATAACAATCTTGTGCAAAAAAAGGGCGAATTAATTCTTTGGACTGGAACTGCAATCTTTCACGAAGCAGGAAGAACTCCAACCCGTTACACCGGCCGCAGCCAAGGCATCTCTATTCCAATCGTTGCCGGCATTCGCTACCGCGTCGGTTCAATGGCTGGTCAAGCAATACCAGGGGAGGAGATGCAGATGGATAAGGAACAAGGAATGGTTAAGTTAACCAACCAACGCCTTATCTTCGTCGGCACCAACAACTCCACCGAGTGGGCCTTTGCCAAGTTCTTAGCAGCAACCTCAAACCCAACTCGAGATGATTTCCTATTTGCAGTCTCTAACAGAAAGAAAACCTCCGGCCTCAGATTCTCACCCGCAGATGGCATCGCCTTCAGCAGATTATTAGCGCTCGCACTTTATGCATACGAGAAGGGCCTGCCTGCAACCATTAAGGCGATAAAGAGTGAGATCAAAGATATTGAAAATGAAAAACCTAAATTACTTCTTCCACCAAGTAAGGCCGTCTAATGAAATTGTTTCGCAACTACCTAAAGAAAACCACCACACCAACCACTCAAACTAACTCCAATATCGAAGAGGATGTAACTGATGAGGAGTACACCTTTGATGTTGTAGGGGAGTCATTCCAACGCGATCACCTGGTACAAATAATTAAGAACACCAAATCAGCAGATCTTGGCGAGATCTACACAACCGCCACCCTCAAACTCGAACCCGAGAACCCCTTTGATTCAACTGCAGTAATGGTTGTAATCCAGGAGCTACAAGTTGGCTACATTCCTAAATCTCAATCAGGAATGATTACCGATTACATCAAATCATTGGGTAACACCACCCTAGATGTTCCCGCCCGCGTAGGTTGGGATACCGATAGTCCGCAGCCGTTGGTTGGGGTTAGGTTGAAGTTGGAAGGGTTCTAAAGTTTAAAAGGTTTTATTCTGTTAATTAAGAGTTATCGGACAGTGACAATTTGAGCTCGTTTAAAAACAACAGAGGGAGTTTTGACTTTTTCCAAGAGAAAAACAGGTTAACCTTCTTGTGCGGCTACTCATGACTGGTCTGCCAAGCGCTTTGGGGTTTGCACCGGTTTTGGGCCACTGTCTGAAGTACTTGATTCCTTTGGTAGATTGTTGGCAGGAACAAACTTTTAAGGGGCGAATATGAAGATTGATTCAGTAGATCTCTTTTATCTACGGATGCCAGTTGTTGAGGATATTGGCGATGGCAGTCAGGATTCATTACTTTGCCGAGTGACTGCAAATGGCCATGTTGGTTGGGGCGAGGCGGTCTGTTCACCAACTGCGGGAATTGCAGCATGGATAACTCCAATGTCTCACAGTGGATGTCACCCAGTAATTGATTCAGTACTTGGGCAGGAGCTAAATGATCCATCAGATATTAAGCGAATTTATAATTTAGTAAGAAAAAACTCCTTTTATGGATTGCTGCAAAGTGATCTATTGATCTCTGGTATCGAGATTGCGATGTGGGATTGCTTGGGCAGATCCCTTGAGGTTCCAATTTGGCAGCTGCTTGGTTATAAGAAATCTGAACCAAAACTGCCTTACGCCTCAGTTTTATTTGGTGACACCGCAGCTGAGACAAAAAATAAAGCGGTTGAAATGAAGAAGGCGGGATTTAGAGCGATCAAATTTGGTTGGGGTCCATTTGGAACTACAACGTTGGGTGATGATGAGGCACATATATTTGCAGCGCGTGATGGCATTGGTCAGGATGCGATGTTGATGATTGATGCCGGAACTGTCTTTAAGGACAGCGTTGCTGAGGCGGCCAAGCGATTGCCAGCATTAAAAGAGGCGAATGTGCTTTGGTATGAAGAGCCATTTGATGGGTATGCGATCAGTAATTATGGTGAGTTATCTACCCATAAACCAAAGGTTTCATTGGCTGGTGGCGAGGGTGCGCACAATCCTTATCAAGCTAAACAGTTAATTGATTATGGCCATGTGGATTTTATTCAGATTGATGCTGGTTACATCGGCGGCATTGGTAATGCTTATGAGGTTGCCCAGTATGCAAAGAGTAAAAATGTGAAGTATGTAAATCATACCTTCACCTCACAATCGGCTTTGTCCTCTTCGCTGCAGGCGTATGCTGGTTTGGCAGATTCAAATATCTCCGAGTACCCAATGGAGCCAAAGATGCTTTGCCAAGATCTAACAGTTGATCGCATTGAGGTAGATAAGGATGGAATGATCCAGGCACCAGATAAGCCAGGTATGGGTGTTGAGATTAATGTGGCTGGAATTAAGAAGTACTTAGTTGATGTTGAGATAAAGGTTGCTGGGAAAACATTATTTGCTACACCAACACTTTAAATTAAGGTGTTGGATAATTACAGTATGACCACAATCCAAGGGGGCAATAATGGCTGAGACAACAAATCCATTTTTTTTAGCTAATCGTGATGCAATGAGTCGTTATGCTGATTTCTCTGGTACAACAACTCGTCAGCAGTACTGGTTGTTTTTTCTTGGTGCAAATGGCTCAACATTTTTGGCAGCAGCGATTGCTGGTTCAGTTGTTGGTAATGTGCTTTCGATCTTCTTTTTAATTCCAACCATCACAGCGGGCGTGCGCCGGATGCATGATGTTGGTAAGAATGGCTGGTTTCTGCTGATTCCAATCTACAACATAATTCTTTTAGCCTCC
>Ga0247833_1003521_pt1 | contig 20833 bp, 16 predicted proteins | sample LaCruzMarch2015__7_FD_187117 | JGI IMG/M metagenome (GOLD analysis project Ga0247833, IMG submission 187117) | Freshwater microbial communities from meromictic Lake La Cruz, Castile-La Mancha, Spain - LaCruzMarch2015_8m | ecosystem: Environmental > Aquatic > Freshwater > Lake | place: Spain... | reverse complement strand
CGATCCACGAATCCCTGTCGAGGGTACTGGTTTTCAACGTCTTCAAGGGAGTGAAGGCGTTTTTCGCGGGAGGCACGCAACGTTGACGGCTCCTGATGATCGCTGACGGCTGCTGATGGTGCCGGATTTCCGGCGACGCCAGTAACGGCCGCCCAGTCCTCCGCCCGCACTCCGTAATAGTGCCGCCGACGGATTTTTCCCGACTTGCCGATCCAGACGTCGATCGCCTTGTCCATGATCAGCGGATTGCGGCCCAGATCGTCCGATCGGCTGCCACGCAGGTTCACGAACATCTTCGGCCACACCTCGACGCCCGCCTTTGCCACAAGCCGCTTGGCCTGCGTGCCGAGGTTTCGGCCACCGCGGGCCATGGGGACGACCTAGATGGCACCCGGCGGCCGTTCGCGGAATGCCTACTCGAGGTAGGGCCTCAGTTCGCTGAAGATCGGCAGCACGCGAATACCGCGACCAGGATGGTGCTCCACCTTCTTTTGGTGGACCGTGAATACCGCGTTTTCCCACTCGATATCGGACCATTTGAGATCCTCGACCTCGCTCGGAAAGCGGAGCCCCCCGTACCGGGGCAACGCAAAGGTCATCCGCCAATCATTGTCGGGCAACACGGCGATAACCTTCTCGATCATCTCCACTGACACTTAAAAATTCGCGAGCCGTTGGTCTGCGGCCCGATACGCCACCTGCACCTCCCGCACAAGAACACGCTGGACCGCAGGCCTCAAAGTTTTTTTGAGAGCACGTCCTGCAGCATCTTGTTGTCGAGGCTCAGGTCCGCCACCAGTTGCTTGAGCTTCCGGTTCTCCTCCTCAATGATTCGACGCCGTCGCAGTTCGGCGATGCCGAGCACTGCGAACCGCTTCTTCCATCGATAGAAAGTCTGTTCGCAGGATTGTTGGAACCGCTCCTACCCAGTACTCTTTATGGGTGGACTTTACCCCCGTTTTGCAGCACGTTCATAACTAACGACGATTCACTCATCACAAAGATCCGAAAATGCAATCCACCATCGGCCTAAACCACGCTGTCTACTCCTCTGCCGGCCAACCATTGGGCCATGCGCAAGGAATGAGGCGGCGATTCTTGCTCTCAATCGTCACACATGCCTGCACATGGGGTTTCATGGCAGGCGGATGGTGCGGTAGCCCGTGCCTGGCCGACGAGGCTTGTGTAATGGTACGAGTGTCATCCCAGGTCATCGATGCGTTCTGCGAGGCGCTCTGTCCGATTAAATTAAGCGGGAAAAAAGCGGTGGGCATCTCCGTGCTGGGAAAGTCGGTCACGCAGCAGGTGCCCTGGACGGCCACGGTCGAGACGCCGCGGGTGAGCATCACGAAGAAGTCGCAGAAGTTTGTCGCCAACGTCACTGCCACGTCATCGGCCCTGTCTGGCATCTCGTGGAGCGAAGAGGTGTCGGGAGACCTCGTCGTCTCGTACGACGTCAAGCGGCAGGCGATCGTCATCCGCACCGAGAACGTCATCGCGCCAATCACGCTCGGGCCCCTCAAAATGGAGATCGACGTCTCAGCCGACATCCCGGAACTGGTCTTATCGTTTCCCGTTCCCGACATCCAGGCGGTGAGCCAGAGCAAGACCATCTCCGTCGATATCGACCCAGAGATCTCTTTCGAGAACGACTTGGTCATCGTGACGGGAACGCCATCGTTCCGGGCTGGCCGGAACCGCTCCGCACCGGCAGGAGGCTCTCGCTAAGCGCTCCGACGGCGTTCGAGCCTCACGGGCGCTTGTTCGAACGGTTCGAAGTCAACTCTCTCTGGTTCCCGAGTGCCAAGGGTCCTGAACCTGGAGTCTCCTCGCATGTCGCTCCTCCGTCGCCGTGATTCCGTGTGGGTACTGCCTGTGGGCATCGTAATGGCCCTGGCCGCGCCGGTAGCGGGCACCGTTGCCGAACCTTTCGGCGTCGCAGAACCGGCCGTTATCGACCTGCCGAGCGGCAAGCATTTTGATGCCCGCATCTTTGGCGGCAATGCACCTACACTGCCGAATGTTGGTACCAGACCGATGGTGAACACCAACGCGTTTTATATCCAGTATCCCAGCGGCAAACCATTTGCGGTCCTCGAGCATCGCGGCGATAAGCTGCACGGTAACTGCCATGCCTTCCACGAAAACAACGCTGTCATGCTGGTCGGCCGATACAGCGAGGGCGAGCGCACGGGCAACCTGCACATCGCTGCGGATGACGGTTGCCCCATGCTCGATGCCCAATATCACAACGGCGACAAGATTGGATTTCTCGGTTTTTATCAGCAAGGCGTGCTGGTCCTGCTGCAGGAGTATGACCGGGGCAGGCTGACATGGAGTCATCGCGTGCGGACTTCGGCCGCTGTGGAAAGCATTGACCACGCCGCCCGTCCAGAGTCCGGCTCGAAGAGCATCTTCGCGTTGATCGACAAGTGCGACGACTACGAAAAGAAGCTGAAAGCCAACGAACGCGATATCAAGAAACTGGTCAAAGAGCTCGAGGACGACATTCGACGACAACGGGCCGCGGTGCGGGGCGCTATAAGTCAGCAGATGATCCAGGCGAGGGTCAACGCACGCGCGGCTGCCAATGATTTATTCATCGGCGCCATGCGAATGCTCGCAAACCCATAGCTTGGCGTGCCGATCCACTCTTTTCCCACTTCCCGTGGACGATGACCATGCGAATTGACCGGCTCATCTCCCTATGTCCCATCTCCGTGAGCATCGCCCGACTGCCGGCATCCTGGCCGCGCTGGTTGTGGTGCGTGGGACTCTGTGCTGCCAGTGGGGCGACCGCTTTGTCCACGCCAAACGGTTCGGCAGCTGCTCAAATCGGCGGCCGCGGATCTGCGGCCGCCGCGAAAGAGGACGCAGAGGCAGACCCGCGGCTGGTTCGCACCCTGCGGGACGGCGGCCTGAAGTTCGATGTGAACAAGTTCGGGAACTGCACGCTCGTCTACCGGCTTGAAGATGGCCGCACCCAGCTGGTCATCGTCGAATCAGAAACCGAACAATGGGGTGAGATGGAGATCCGCTCAGTCTGGTCCATCGCATATGGGTCCAAGGCGAGGCTTTCCATCGCGAAACTTGAGAGGCTGTTGAAAGAGAACGGCAGGGTGAAATCGGGCGCATGGCACCTGAGCGATGGAGAGAAACTACTCGCTGTGTTTAGTGTGAAGGTGGCGGCCGACTGCGCAGCGGCATCCCTCAAAACGGTCGCAGTCGGCGTAGCGGAGAAGGCCGACGAGATGGAAAAGGTGCTCATGTCAGGCGGCGACGAATTCTGAGGCCCGTCGGCCTGCGGCTGTCGACCGCGGCCGACTACCGCCCCCCGTTCTGGCGGCCTGCGGGCCTCAGGCCATAGAGTGTCAACGCGACGAGGACGATGGCGTGAACGCCCAGCATACCGAGCGCGGGCAACCATGAGGGCGGGTCTGTGCCCCGGCGGCAGTAGTCGTCCACCCCGCTGACGAACGCTTGATACGACCAATAGGTCGACACGAAGATCCTCGCGATCCACTGCAGCACGCCATCGAGCGGGGCCAGAATGTTCGCGAGCACGATCTGCGGAATGAGCACGACCGGCACCGCCTGCACGGCCATCTCCTCCGTTTTCGCCAGCGCGGAAATCGCCAGGCCAGTGAGCGTTCCCAGCATGGCCACGGCTGCTACTGTCAGCGACTGCCGAGCGAGACCAGCGATGCCTTCGAGGGCCGGCAGCCCGCACCAGGCATCGACGATTCCGAAGACGACGAATCCCTGAACCAGCGCGGTGAGGCCGAGAACAGTCAGCTTGGCGAAATAGTAGACCATGGGATCCACCGACACGGCCCGCTCGCGTTCAAAGAGGATCCGTTCCTTGACGATCTCAGGAGCGGCGTTGTTACAGCCCAGCCAGAACACGGAAACAAGCACCAGGAACGCCGCGTTGCGGCGCTCGAGGAGGTCGGTAACCGCATCATCCACCTCCCCCAGATCGCCGAACAAACCCGCCAGCATGATGCCGATGAAAAGTGATTGGCCGACCGTGAGGCCCAGTGCCTTGATGTCGGTTAACTGCAGGGTGGCAACCCGGCTGACCAACAGGCTGAATTGCCGCGACAGGCTGATCGGCCGCCGCTCCGAGACCAGCCGGAAGCCGGGCGTTGGACCGGCCGCAGACGGCGCGACGACGCCGGTGAGGCGTTCCTGGACGTACCGCTTGAACAGCTCATGCTGGCGAAACCGGCTCTCCCACTCCGGGGGCTCCGCTTTGGCCATCGCCGAATAGAGATCGCCGAGGCGGCTGACCCGGAAATACCCGCTCACCTCGGCAGGCGTGCCGATGCAGGCCAGCCGGCCCCCCTTGGTCAGCACGACGACGAGGTGGGCGTTACGCTCAATATTGAGCGTATTATGCGTGATGCAGACGACCGATCGTCCCTTGTCGACGAGATCACGAAAGAGTTGCATCATCTCGGCATCGGCCAACTCATCGAGGCCGCTGGTGACCTCGTCGAGAAATACGAGGCTTGGCTTGTGGGCGATCTCGTTGGCCAAGCTGAGCCGCTTGATCTGGCCACCGCTCAGGTCGCGGACCCGAACGGCCTGCCGCTCGACGAGGCCAACTTCCTGCAGCAACCCTTCCACGGCCGCCTCGATCTCGCCCCGCGACGTGTCTGACGGCAGCCGTAGCCCGGCCGCAAACTGCAGCGACTGCCGGACGGTCAGGAAGTTGTGAAGCGCGTCCTTCTGCGGCACGATCGCGAGGTCGTGCTTGATGGCGTCAAACTCGGCATGCAGGTTTCGGCCACCGACCACCACCTGCCCGCTGTCTGGGCAGGTGCGGCCGGACAGGACGGACAGCAGCGTCGATTTTCCCGATCCGCTGGGACCGAGAAGGCAGACGAGTTCCCTCGGCCGGAACGCGATGGTGATGTTGTGGAGGAGCGTCATGGGTGCCCCGGTCACCCGGTTTGTCACCACCCGGCCGAGCCGCTGGCAGCAGAGTGACAAGTGCGTGTCGCCGCGGGCCACCTGCTGGACGAGCGACTTGCCGTCGAAGAGAAACGAAAACGGCCCGATGGTGATCCGAGTCCCACGGGCGATCTCCCGCTCCCGGAGCACCCGTTGGCCGTCCACGAACGTCCCGTAGGTGCTGCGGAGGTCGGTGATGATCCATCGATCACCGCGTTGCCAGATTTTCGCGTGGCGGAGGTCGACCGTAGGGTGATTCAACGGCACTGTCACCATCCCCTGGCCGCGGCCGAGCAGGATGGTCCCGGTGACGGGGATCGACGCGGGCGCCGCCGTCAGATTTCGCGGCGCGGTGTTCGATGATCCGGGGATCAGAGGCCTCTCCCTTGATAAAGATGACGGAGCAGTGCAATATTACACTTACTACGCATTGTCTCCCTCAACAGTGTGGAATTGCAAGTGGGCGTAGCTTCGGGGCAGCCTGCTAGGTGGCAGGATTACCGGCGCGAGTGCCCGCCTGTGGAAGAGTCCCCAAGACCCGATGTTGAGTCTGATGACCCCTGACCAAACCACCGACGAACCGGCCGCCATCGATAGCGCCGCGGCGACGGTCCGCGTGCCGCTGCTGGACCGCGTAACGTGTCCGCACTGCTGGCATTCCTACCCCCCGGAAAAGAGTGTCTGGATCAGCAGCGATCACCCCTCGCTTCGTGGCGATCCGAAAGCAGGGGAGGATGAGCCCCGCCGATTCAGTGCCGAACGGTTCGACATTCAGGGGAATGGCCTTGACGCCCGCAATCAGCGGACTCAGGGGCTCGCCTGCCCTGAGTGTCATCTCGAGGTGCCCCGAGCCCTCTACGAGTATCGCCCTTTTTTCGTATCCATCGTCGGGGCTCCAGGTTCTGGTAAGTCTTTTTTCCTGCCGGCCATGACCTGGTTTATGCGGTCGTCGCTCCCGGAAAAAATCGCCGTCAGTTTCCAGGACGCCGATCCCAGACTGAATCTCCGCGTGCACGAGTATGAAAAGACGCTGTTTCTGAATCCTGATCGGGAAACGCCGGTCACGCTCGAGAAGACTCGAGAACGAGGCATGGAGAATATCTACGACGAGGTGACACTTGGCACGCAGACAATCCAATTGCTGCGGCCTTTTGTGTTTCGCATGGAGCCGACGGCGGCGCATCGGGGGCGGAACAGCATCGCGACCATGGCACGGGCCGTCTGCATGTATGACAACGCCGGCGAGCAGTTCCTCGCCGCCGCCGAAGGCATTCAGAGCCGGCTTACAAACCACCTGCAGCATTGCGATCTGACGCTTTTCATGTTCGATCCCACGCAGCACCCGCGATTCCGCGAGGCCGCCCAGCCGCTGTCGTCCGATCCGCAGTGGAATCCAGCAGAGACGAACCCAAGGGCGAAGGGCCTAATACTCCAAAACACGATACTCCAAAACACGATTCTCGACACCGCCGCATCGCGGCTCCGAAAGCTGCGGGGCCTGGCACTGCAGCAGCGGTATGACGGCCCACTCGTGGTCGTGGTCACGAAGCTCGACGCCTGGGTGAAGGTGCTTCCCCCCGACATGCGCAACCGGCTTCTCTCGACCGACTACCTGCCACCGTCCGCCGATGGCGGTGGCGGTGGCTGCCGCCTGCGGAGCGACGCCATCGCGACGTTGTCGCGGGTGATTCGCACAATGCTGCTGCAACTCGCCCCCGAGATCGTCGCCGCGGCGGAGGGATTTTCGACGGACGTCACATACATCCCCGTCTCGGCGACGGGCTGCTCCGTGCGGCAGCTCGAAAATGGTGCGTACGGCGTCCGCCCCCGGCATATTCAGCCTAAATGGTGCGAACTTCCCCTGCTTGTCGGGCTCTGGCGGGCGAATGTGCCACTGGTGCAAACCACGACCACCACCTCCTCATCCGCCACCGCCCCGTGACCCAACCACCTTGAAGAACCATGCACGAACTTCACTACACGTCCGCTCCGAGTGGCCTGAAGACGGGAACGAGCGGCTACACAGTCGTGGGACGGACCCAGGGCATTGGCCGCACCCTGAGTGACATCGCCGAAGGCCTGTCGTCTTATGAGTTCCTCAATAAGACGAATCCCCGGGCATTCGCGAGCGAGCCAATCAACTGGATCCATCTGACCGGTCAGGGTGTGCATATCGTCTCCCGGATCACTGCCTGCGCGCCCGACCACTCACAGCGGTCAAACTACCTCGCCCACCACCTGCTGCTCGACCCGAGTGAACTCGCCAAATGTCCCGCAGGTCCAGCCGAACTGCTGGCGACGCCACACGTGATGAAGACGGAATGGACTGGGGAGCCGCGGGAGTTCTCGCCCCGTCAGCTGCCGGCCCTGGCTAACGTCCTTGCCTCGACGGCGGGTGTCGTGGAGGCCGGCCTCGATCCGGGCTGGTCCGAGTCGCTCGCCAACCGACTGCGCGATCCAAGTGTTGCGGAAACCTGGCTGGTGTATCCGCGGGGCATGAACATGCTTGAGTTGCTTCGCAGCGTGCTCTCCCAGCTCTCGCCCGAGGAACGCTGGGCAGCAACCTTCACAACGTGCGCTTCCCGAAACTTCCCTGGCCGCGCGTTTCCCGCCCGGATTAAGTGCGTCGTGGACGAGAGCGACTACGCGAAGGAGGTGCTTGCGAAGCCAAACGCCTTCGACCTCGGGGCGAAGCCGTCGCCGCCGGCACAACGCAAAATCGTAGCTCCAGCCAGGCCGACGCCCGCTGCCACCCCTGCTTCGGTGAAGGCTCCCGGCCGCATTGCTTCAGCGGGCCCCGCTTCGATTTCCACTCGCCCTGTCGAACCGTCACCGTTCGATGGCTGGAACATGACGACGCCAGACCCCATCAAGATTGCCTCGCCGCCGAGTATCGAAGGGCCAAAGTGGCATCATCCCTGGTTTCTCCTGCCCTCGCTCTACTCAGTCGGCATGACCGCACTCTGCTTGTGGGCGGTGTACTTAAGGGTCCAAGCCACACAGGAACTCGACAGCACATTCAGGAAACTCGAGGCCACCAGAAAAGATCTCGCTGACAAAGACGATGCTTTCCAGCAACTGGACGACAGAACCAAGTCTTCGATCAAGCAGTTGCAGGACAAGATTAAGTCTTTGCAGACGCCGGCGCCGCGGGTCGCAGAGACAGCCGCTGCAACGCCAGCACCTGCCTCGCAGCCAGAGCCCAAGAAGGAGCAGCCCGCCAAACCCAACCCTTCCTCTCCAACAGGGAAGGATTCAAAGCCCGCTGAGCCGTCAGCCAAGCCAAAACTCGTTTACAAAAAACCTCTCGACGAGTTGCCATCTGGCAAAGATCACGCGCTCGTGGAGGGCCTGACCAGCCCGCTTGAAAACGATGCCCTCTCGCTTGAAGGGCCAGATGACAAAGTTCTGGAGTCCGAGCTGAACCCCAAGGACAAAGGCTGGGGTCTCTCTATCGGTAAGAAATTGGCTTTCGACATTTCGTACGACGACGGAAAGCTGATGGCCAGGAATCTCGGTTCCGGTTCGCCTCCCTTTCATCGGTATTTCACGCTTTCAATTCGGGTTCCCGGATCACAGCCGTTCAAACTCCCCCTCGGGTCGCCGCTGGACTTCAAGCTGGACGTCAAGCCAGCAGGGGGCAAGGGCTCGGACGGCCGGTGGCGACTTTTCGGCGACGACAAACAGACCAGAGAATTCCTAAGAGGGATTCCGAACACCAAGCAGGACCTTCACAACGTCCTCGAATTCGACAAGAACTCGACGCCACAATTTTTTTATGCCGTTGACAGCTTCCACAACAACAGTCCTGCAATCGGTCTGGGCGATGGGGAGACCAATGCCGGCGTCGTGATCAGTATGCCTAACGATGAAAAGCTCGACTGCGAGATCGTCGCGTTGATCGGAGACCTATCGAAGCAAGGCACGACCTGGAGGACTCCGGAATGGCTTCAAACCGTAACAGACGCCGAGAATCGCAAGGCAAATATGAAGCCACGGCAAGGCGCACCAGACGATGAGAAAAAACTACACTCCGAGACCGTTACCAAGGCGCGAGATTCGGTAAAAGTGCTGACGGAAAGGCGTGATGCAGCGATCAATGTCCTGAAGACACTCAAGGACGCGCCGGTGCGGTGGAAACTCTGCCCGCTGAAGGTTCCCGGCGATCCCAGCAAGGGCGTCGACGAATCGAAGGGGCTTGTGATCATCGACTCACTCACCGATCCGAAATCCGACAGATAACCGGCGTTCGCAATTCCTTTATTTATCCTCACCAGCCATGTCTTCAACTCTCAGCGACAACTACAGCATCAACGATGTCCGCCGCGTCGTTCGCCATCTCGAGTTGGCCATGGAGAGCCTCCAGATCTCCGACCTATCGGATCTGGAGGCCGCAATGGCCGACTACTCCCGGCTTGTGCAGTACTGCAACCAACGGCTGCTTGACGCACACGACAACCTCCGCGACGGGAACCGCAGCCATGCAATTGAGCTGGTTGAGAAGGACCCAAACATCCTCGACTGTCTGCAGGAACTCGACACCGTCGACTCCAAGATCCCGGAATGGCACGACACGCTCGATCTCAACAACATCCGCAAGCCCGAGCGGGTGCTGTCGGAATTCGCCGAAGCCTTGAGCCAACAATACGACGTCAAGCACCAGTTGGCGGAGGAACTCCGCGCCCACCGACTGCTGGCGATCGGCAACGGTCCGATCGAACAGCGAGTGGCCATCATGCGTCGCATGCTCCGGCTCGACCCCGAGAACAAATTATGGCGACAGGATCTGACGGACTACGAGCGGCATTGCCAGACTCAGCTTCGTGATGAGATCCGCCGGCTCGATAAGGGGCTTGCATCCGGCGTCACGCCCCAGGCGGCAGCCAGGGTCGCCTTCATAATCAAACAGTTGGAAGACGTCTCGTGGCAGGACCCGGTCGACGCTGCGGTCATTCGCGACGCCCGGCAGGTCGCCAAAAAGGTGCGGCGCCTGGCAGCGCGGGCGGAGCTTGGCAGATTGGCCCAGACGATGCGCTGCTGTCACGACGCCGCTGATGCCGACCGTGCTCCCCTGCTACTGGCTCACTGGAGACGGCTGGTCGATACCGCGTCGCTGACGGACTCCGATCCGCTCGTCACTGAGAACGACGATCTGCTGCGTTGGCACGAGCGGTGCGCCGAACGACAGGCGTCCCGCGAGGAGCTGGTCGAGGAAGTCGGACGGTTGTCGGCGCTGATTTCACGGCCGATTCCCGGGCGGCGAGGGGCGGCCGGTGAGTTGCGCGACGCATTGCGGGCGGCGCAACAGCGGGTGAACGCGGCCGCGGGGCAGTTGGACGACAATGCGAACGCCGCGCAGTGGATCCAGGCAGCGACCGCGCGAATCAAGGCCGTCGAGCAACGCATGGCGACGTCGAGCCTCCTCGTTGCGGTGGCGGCAAGCGGGGCTGTTGCTTTCGTCGGCGTCTGCGGCTTTCTGCTATGGCAGGCCTCCGAAACGCGGGCTACCAGAGCGGCACTCGTCGCCCGAATCGAGTCACTTCGATCGGTCGGGCGACACCTTGACGTGAACGGAATTGTCGCACTGGCCGCAGCGAAGCTCCGCGACCACGCGGAGATTCGAGAGTCCGTCGAACGCGTTGACCACGAGATTGACCAGTCACAAAAGGCGGCCGCGGAGATCCAGCGCAGCCTCGACGACGCTGTTGAGCGCATCGCCGCCGCCTCTGAATCTGTCCTGGCGGAGGCGGCGTACAGAAGCCTCGACGATGCCGCGTCGACGGCTGCGCGGGCTGCAGCGGCGGACCTCGTTGCCATCGAGACAGCTTTGAACGGCGCCCGCAAGCTGCTCAGCGATGCCCACCGCAGCGTCTTTCTGCACGATGACAGGTTCGAGGAACAAATCACGGATTTGCAGGCACAGGCTGATCGGCAGCGGAGTAAACACCGCCGTTGGGTGGCCAGCCTGCGGGATACGGAGCGCGAGCGTTTAGGAAAACGACTTGATTCGCTCGCTGCAGTCGATGGAAGCAGTAGCATCAGCGCGCCACTTGCAAACGTTGAGGCCGAGATTAAATCGCTTGAGTCGTTCTCGGGCGCAGACGACCGGGCGCTGCGGGCTCGCGTCGCCGAGGTACGCGACCGCGCGCAGGAGACGGCAGTGCTCGACACGGTGCGGCGGGACCTAAACCGGGCTTCGTCGCAGGGGCCCGAGGCCGTGCTGGTCGCTTTGGAGTTGGCGACTGGAGATATGGGGGATGGCAAACGCGGTCAGCAGGCTCGGGAAGTTGCTCAATCGCGCCCGGCAGTGGCGGCTGTGCTGGCATGGTCGGAGGCCGCCCGCACGTGGCGAAAGGAAATCTTCGGCCCCAAGCCGGCGCTCGCAGACTGGCTGGCGGCTATCCAGTCGGCAGACAAAGGAGCTCCTCCCTCGGACAACGCCGCCGGTGACACAGCCAAGGCCAAGCTCGACGACCTGTCCCAATGCCTTCGGCAGATGACCGCAGACGAGGACACGGATGAGCAAGACTTGAAGCCGCTCTCCGACTATCTTCGATCGCGGATCTTCGGCGACGACGTCATGGAAGCCGATGTCGACGGCCAGTCAGTTTACTTCCTCATGCCGATCGGCAACGGGAGGCCCCGGCGATTCCTGGACGAGGACGCCCTCGACGACGGCCCGAATGCCACGGCTCGTGAAGTCGGCGAACAGATTGCCACTGGTAAGACGCGGAAGGCCGCGCATGAACCATTGGCCGTTGCGCTCAAGCAAATTGTGCGGGATATCCGGAAAGGGACAATCTGTTTTGACCAAGGGCTTATGTCGATGATCGCCGTCCTGCTGGGGCAACCGGCAGGCGGTCCTCGCGCGGATGAACTGCTCCGCACGAGGCTGCTCAACGATGTCATCAACCTGGCGATGAGCCGACACCTGCTGCAGGAAAACAAGCCGCTCGAGCGACTTCAGGAACAGCTTGCATCGAAGGTCGGAGAGGGCATGGCCTGGGTGCTCCGTCGCGACCCGGTCAAGAAGCGTGCGATCGATCCCGAAGCGCGGCTGGCGGCTGAGAACATCCTCGAGGAGGGAGCGGAAAATCTTCAGAAGATCGAAGCGGGCTTCCGCGCCCGGTTGGAGAACCTTGGCACACCACCGTCATTCTGCAGACGGCTGGAATACGCCGGCTGGATCGACGATTCCGGGCAAGAGCCCCAGGTGTCGGGAACTCCGCGGGAGATGCCGTCGGGCGCCGCTGTCATTCCTCTCTTCACCGTCGTAGTGGCGTCGGATGACGAGGCAGACTGGTCGCTCGTCGATTGCGGGCGACTGCAAAATGGGATCTTTAAGGTGCGGACTATAGCTCCTGCGATGTTCGGTCGACCACTTTTCATCGAACGCCCCGCTCCGCCCGTCAAGTAGCGCTATCGTGGCCGGCTCATTGCCATCCACCGGAGACCAAAGCATGACTTCTCAATCTCACGAAAGCGATGATCTTGGGCTGTGGTATGTGCGGGATCGGGGCCGCACGGAAGGACCTTACGCGATCGATGTCCTCCGCACCATGGTCCAGACAAAACGGATCGCCCGGCACCACCACGTCTCTCAAGATCAGGTCACTTGGCGCCGCGCGATCGAAGCTCTGCCCGCGGATGTCTTTGGCTTGAAGCATGCCGTTCCGGAGCCCAATCCGCCGGAGACTCCCCCGCTTATCGATGGCCCGTGGGGCCAAACGACCCCGCCGCTGCCGCCGCCAGAAGGGACACGCTGGACGGCGGCACTCGGCCCCGCAATCCTGATGATCGTTGCGGGCGGGGGAATCATCTGTGTGGGTGCGCTGTTTTGGGTGATTTCCATTTCAATCCAGCCGGGCGACGAGCGGCTTACCGCCCGCATCACCCCCAGTCTCGTGACGCTGCAGGGGCTGCATCCCTCTGAGGGCAAAACCGAATGCTTTGGCCTCATCATCTCCAAGCAACTGATCGTGGCCCCCTTCATCGCCGCAACGTTGCGGAACGTCAAAGCTCATGTCGAACATACCGATGGCGACCTCGCTTGGCATTCCGCCTACCTTGTCACTGTCGACCCCGTCAACAAAACCTGCGTTTTACGCTCCGACCTGGGGTCTAAGGTCAGTTATCTCGAGCCGCCCGAGGACAAGAGCCTTCCACCGCGGGCGGCGTCGCTTCGACTTCTCCGACCCGACCGAAATGATCGTCGTGCTCTCGAATGGGGCACATTCGAGAGCATCATGAACAGCGATCAGCCCGATGAAATGCTTCTGATCGGCTTCGACCACACCAAGGATGCCCATGATGCCCCGCTGGGACGCACCGTCGTTAATCTGGACGGAACGCTCGTCGCCCTGGTCGTCGACCGAACACCCGCGGGCGACAACATTTGCGTGCCAGCGCACGAGATTCGCACAAAGCGCCGGGAAGCTGCCGGGCTGCCCGCTGACCAGATCATGGATCCGATCGAGCTACCGTCCCCTCCGCCTGCGGTCGCCGCGGATTCTCGACAGCAGACCACACCTGACGCGGAAGAACCCGACCAGGCGAATCCCAATATGAAACCCTCGCCGAAGCCCTCCTCGGGCGACCAGGCCGCGCCCAAGAAACAGTCAACAGAGGTTGAAGAAAACCCACGCGTGTTGAAAGGCACGGCCCTCGACGCAGTCACCGGCTTGGCGACGACGGCCATCGAGACGGTGGATCAATCCCTGCCGGAACTCCCGCCGGAAAAGTCGCGGGAACTCGGACGGACTCATCTCAAAGCGGTCCTAAAGGAACACCCTGCAATTCGCGACGGGAAACGCCCTACCGCCGCCCGCCGAATTACCGACGAGATTATACAGGCGGCAGGCCTGACGCCGCAGAAGTTTACGGTCACCATCGTCGAAGACGATACGATCAACGCCTATGCGTTTGTCGGCCAAAACATTGTCATCAACTCCGGATTTCTGGACTTCGCGGACGGCGATGCCGACATGATCCGTTTTGTCCTTGCACATGAGGTGGGACACATCGTGGAGGGACACACCGATCTCCCCTTCCGGAGACAATTGCTGACAGAATCTTTGGCGGGAGTCGGGACGCTGGCCAGCGATGCCATCCAGACAATCCTCAAAAACTCTCCCTACAACCGTGCGCAGGAGGAGGAGGCCGATTGTTTTGCCGTCCGGATGCTCCGGGGCTGTAACCGATCGACCGAGGGAGGTGTCCGATTCTTTCGGAAAATGGCGGCCCAAGCCTCGACCGATGCTAATGGTCGAAAGAAAAGCGAGGATGACTCCATTGTCACGGAACTCTTCAACAGCCACCCAGACGACGCAAGGCGCATCGAGCTTTTAACTGGCAGTTGCGAGGACCGGTAGCGGCGCCGCTACGGTAACGCTCCACCATCGGCACCCGATGCCGAGGCAGTTTCTTTAGCATCCTCGGATTCCTTAGCATCCTCGGACTTCATCTCTTCCGATTTTGATTCCATCTTCGTCTCGTCCGCCTCCGGTTCCGGCTTCGGCTTCGGCCGCCGCACCGGAATCACATCGAACTTGCGCCGATAATCATAGCGGTAGCGCCCTTTGCGTTTGGTGAGTTCCCACTCCACGGTGACATACCCGTCCTTACCACGCACCTCGGTATCTTCCGGACTCCGCAGGATGATTCTGCCGACGGCATCAGGCTGCCCCCCGTCAGCCGAACCCTTGTTCCAGTCTGGTCCTCGCCTTACAAGATCGCCAAACACCGGCGGGGGGCAACTCACACAGTAGATTGGGAATCGGACCCGGATCGGCAAAACAAGGGATCCATCCGCGTTTTCTCCGGTCAAGAGCAGACCGTTGTCATCTTTGTCAAATCCCACTCTGTCCCGCGACTCCACGACCAACACGACATTTCCCCAATAGTCGCGGAGGAAGGTGTAGGTGTTGCGGGGGGCAACGATCTGTTTTGTCCACCCCTCCGCGGAATCGAACCGGACTTCCAGGTGGGTTCGATCGATCTTCTCAACCTCTCCGATGGATGTTTCCGGGCTCAGCACCCAGCAATGATCGGCGAGTCCTTTTTTATCCTTGTAGATCTGAAAATCGTCGGTCGTGCAGACTACGCCGCGTTTTTGGGTCACTGGAGTTCCGACGGGGATCATGTCGCTTGCCATGACCTCGGAGAGAACACAGGTGCCCACGCAAAGCCAGAGGCCCATCCACGATGCCGCACTGCCGCGACGGTCGCCCGCAGCCGCCCCCCTTACCGCGCTGTGTCTGTTCGATCTCATTGGTGCTCTCCCAGGCCCTGCCCGCATTGTCCCTATTCTACGTCGGCTTTCCCCACCTTCGGCTTGTCCTCGCCTCGCAGTTTCGCCATTTCCCGGCAGCGGATGTCGATTGCTTCCAGCGCCGACTTGTCATTGCGGAGTTTGCCGAGCTTACGCCTGACCGCCAGGATCTGGAAGTGAATCGGCTGGGCTGGGTTCGCGGACTCCGCGATTCGTTCTGCCGCTTCGACGAACTCTTTCGCATCCGCCAGATACGTCTGTGCTGCCAACTCGTAGACATCGGTCGTGTTTCGGCTGCGTTGCACACTACCGGAAGATGCTTTCGCGGCGAGTTCCATTTCCTCACTGAAGCAATCGCAGCACACACTCGATAGCGTGGCCAGCGTTTCCGCATGGAGCATTGAGTCGCCGCACTGCTCTTCGGCGATGTCGCGGGCTCGAGACGCTGCCTCTTCCGCCAAAAGGGGGTGACCGGAGAGCAGTTCCAACTCGGCCTGTACATCGAGCAACTGAATGTAAAAAATCGCCGTGCGAATGCGATGCCTATCGATCGTAGAGGCATCGAGGGACTGTTGGTTGTTGTTGTCGAACGCCGTAGTTACGGGCTCACCAGCGGCGGCGCCTGGCGTTGCCGGCGCGGCGGTGGGCCCGGCTGCGGGGCCGCCGGCCGGGGGCGGCGGACCGCCTCCCTTGTTGTCTGGGGCTACCACCTTGCTGGCCCCACCCACACCGTTGCTAAACGTTTTGGGCTTCCCCTCGGGATGAAACTGCTCCGCCCAATAGACGTCAGTTTCCAGCAATTCTCGCGCATCATCGAAGAATGTGCGCGCTCGTCCCGCATCGCCCGTAATCACCATCATGTGGGCAAGCCGAAGTTCACAATAGTTCAGCAACCGCAGTTGCAGGTCGAAGTCGCCAAACCCAGAATTTCGAAACGTGCCGCGAATGAGCTTCGACCCCTCCTCGAAGAAGCCGATGCATTTTCGCTTGCTCGTGTCGCGATTGGAAATTGCCGCTTCGATCTCAGCTTCCTTCAGCGCCACTTCGCCGAGGCACATCTGAATGAAACCCAACTGATAGTTGTAAAAGGCCAAATCATCGACCGTGGCTCCGCTTTTAGCCAACAGCGCTGCTCGGCGATACAGCCGTTTCCCAGCCTGTTCCAAGAGTCCCTTCGCAGACGCCATGTACCCTTGCCCGGTCCGGACCTGAGCCTTCAGAATGTCGAGGATAGATTCCAGGTACACAACATCCACGTTCGCTGCCCGCCGTCGCACCGACTCAAAATGGAGATCTCGCAAGCCCTCTTTGGCAACCCGAATGCGTTCGATCGCTTTGTCGTAGTCGCCACGAAAAAATAGCATCTCGGCGTCTTTGACATCGCGATTGAAGATAGACTCGTCGGCGGCCAATAACGGATGCCACGCCAGAAAAAGGCCGAGGAGCAGCAATAAGAACATCCCTAGTCTCAACCACGATGGCGATGGCCGGCCCATTGGTTGGGGGCGAAGTCGCGTTGCGGAAAGACGCATCATGCAGGCACCGTGAATTGCTGAGTGTTTAGAACAAACAAGCAAACAACCCCCGACCTCGAAGGCCTGAAAGACGGCACTCAGGGAAGAACGTTGGCCTGAGTGCAGACTGTCCAATCTGTAACTCCTCCCAGAGGCTGTTCACTAGATGGGTTTACCAGCCCTAGCGCGGGGTGTCAACTCGTAGGTCTGGTCATGGGGCAAGTAGGTAATGACCACTCGGCGAATAGCACTTCGGTAAGCGGCGGCGGAGGGCCACGGACCACGAGAAGCAACAGCCGCTAGTGCTTGGGCTGAATATGGCTCTCACTTGAAGTTGCCGACGAACTTCCTGCCTACGCTCACGGCCGGATGTTTCTCGTCTGTTCAGACCGGCCTTAAGAACGATCTCTTCAACATCATGCCTTCCGCCACCATGCCGGCCACGGTCGTCACAGGAATTCCCAGACCGCGAATGCAGGGCACACCGTTCATCTGCTTGGGATCGAGATTCTCCGTCAGCCTTCGGCAGGGCTCCGGCAGTCCACATGCTGTAGTGCCTCGGGAACGAGCCGTGCCACTTCATACTCGTGTTCGATAACGGCTACTTCTCGGAGTTTGGCACGTTCGGATGTTCCGATCTCTTTCACGATAACAGGCGTGATCCTGGAGATGGATCCGGCCGCGCTCCGGGAACTGCATTGGCATCCCAACGCCGACGAGTGGCAGTACCTGCTCACCGGCACGATTCGGGCGACACTCTTCGGCTCCCGTGGCCGCTATCGAGAAGCGTCGCTCGACGTCGGCGACGTGGGTTACATTCCGCAAGGCTCTGGCCTCTCGCTCGAAAACGTCGGCTCGGAGACGGCGAGGATCCTGATCGTGTGCAACTCGGGAACCTACGAGACCGTGGCTGTCTCACAGTGGATTACTGGCCAGCCTGTGGATGTGTTGGCGGTGAACTTCGGCACATCGGCAGCGACCTTCGAGGCATTCCCGAAGCGCGACGCCTTCATCACGCGGCGGCTTGCCGCTCGTCTGCCGTAGCCGTGAGCATCCTTCACCTCAGCCATCGATCCAGCGGCGGGCTACGAACCGTTTGCGTGCCACCCGATCATAAGGCTCGCGAGGGCCACCGCCGGCATGATCCAGATCGTGGCAAGCCGCCACCGCTGCGGAATGGTACCGATCGACGCCAGCCACACGAGCCCGATCGCCACGGTGACGTCGAGCACCCACTGAAACGGCACCACGCCCGAGACGCCGTTCACCCAGTCGACCACGGGTGCGACGGCCATCCGCACTGGATCGTCGGCTGGCACGCCGATGAAGCACGACGCGAATACCCGCAGGCCGAAAGCCGCAAACGGGATCAGCCCGGCGATCAGTTCCACACGGCTGGAGAGCTTTGGCAGCGGTGCCGCCCAGATGGCGGTCCAAAGCGTCGTGAAGAGGAGCAGGCGGAGGGTCTCCATACACAGAGATTGTAGCCTGGCGGGTATGTGGTTGGCCTGCTTGAGCCTTCGGCAACCGGAGCGATCGGTAGCCTTTGGATTATGAAATCGCCACCATGGTGATTGTGACGGCATGGTGACTGCGTCCCAGGATCACACGCGTGAGGCTCGACTTCAACCGGCCAGAAAAGCCCCCGGATGATGCGTGTAGCGTGTATCGAGTCATTCTACGGCAGGCTTCGCGACGCATGCTTGAACCAGCGTTGGTTCTTATCACTCGACGCAGCCAGCGCCGTGACAGAAGCGTGCCAGGAGCACTACACTCAAGCTTTTCCGCACCGGGTTGGGGCAGCGTCAACTCATTGACGAAGAAAGGTTTCCGTGATGTCCGCAACACGTTTCCCGACGCCTGCCGCCAGATCGCCATCTGCCCTGATCCGATTTCTGATCCGATTTCTGATCCGCGTCCTGATTCGCGCCCCGATGCAGACCGCCCTTCCGGCTCTGACACTGTCTTTCACGCTTACGGCCTGCGCGGTCCTCGGCCCAGGATTCATCTGCCCCGCACCAGCCCACGCGGAGGCTCCCGTAGCCGAGCGAATTTTTCACGGTGGGCCGATCGTCACGGTGAACGCCGCCCGCCCAAATGCTGAAGCCGTGGCGGTCGCCGGTGGCAAGATCGTGGCCGTGGGTGACGAGGCTCAGGTCATGCGGCTGCGGGGTCCGAACACGGAACTCGTCGACCTCGCCGGCCATACACTCGTGCCAGGATTCATCGACGGTCACAGCCACTTCTTCTGCTGCGTCGACGTGCAGGTGCAGGCGCTCTGCGCATCGCCCCCCGCCGGTCCTTGCACAAGTGTCGCTGATGTGATCGCCCAACTCCGTAAGCTCGTCGAGCGGCGTCGCATCGGCCCCGGCGGGTTCGTGATCGGCTACGGCTACGATCCCGACCTGCTCGCTGAGCGGCGCGCCCCCACGAGGCTGGAGCTCGACGCCGCCTTTCCGGACAATCCGGTGTTCGTCACGCACGTCTCCGGCCACGGTGCGATGCTCAACTCAAAGGCGCTCGCGCGATTCAACATCACCGCCGCCACCCCCACGCCACCCGGCGGCATCATCGGCCGCGAGGCGGGCTCGCATGAGCCATCGGGCCTCCTCTTTGAGACAGCCTTTCTGCCGGTCTTCTCGCAGATTCCCTCGCCCGATGCCGACGAGCAGATCGCCCTGATCACCAGCGGGCAGAAACTCTACATACAGGCCGGTATCACGACGGCCCAGGAAGGGGCGACCACCAAGCAGCAGCTCGACCTTCTCCGCCGCGCAGCCGACCGCGGGCTGCTCGAGATCGACGTCATCTCCCTCGCCCTGTTCACCGAGATGGATAAGATTTTCGCCGGTCAGCCTCCCGTCACCGAAAAGGAGTACCGCAACCGCCTTCGGATCGGTGGTGTGAAGGTCGTGAGCGATGGGTCGCCTCAGGGCAAGACGGCCTACTTCACAACCCCATACCTCACGGCGGGGCCGGCGGGGCAGCGGGATTGGCGGGGAGAGCCGACAATGCCGCAGCCCCTGCTCAACGAGATCGTCAAGAAGGTCTACGACGGTGGGGCGCAGCTCTTCGTTCATTGCAACGGCGATGCGGCGATCGACGACCTGCTCGAGGCCCATCGCTTCGCGGCCGGCGATGATCCGACCACCGACCGTCGCACCGTCGGTATTCACTCGCAGTTCATCCGCCGCGACCAGCTTGAGAAGTACCGGGCCTGGAAGATTACCCCGTCGTTCTTCACGCTCCACTGTTTTTATTTCGGCGATACCCACGTGGCCAATCGCGGAGCGGAGCAGGCCGCCTTCATCAGCCCGTTGCGTTCCGCCCGGGCTGCGGGGATTCGCTACACGAACCACACCGATTTCAACGTGTCGCCGCTGGATCAACTGTTCACGATCCATACCGCGGTCAATCGCACCTCCCGGTCAGGCACAGTGATCGGGCCCGACGAGAGGGCGACGCCGCTGGAGGCGCTCGAGGCGATCACGATCGACGGTGCCCGGCAATACCGGGAGGAACACGCCAAGGGCTCGATCGAGGTGGGCAAGCTCGCCGACCTCGTGATTCTCTCGGGCAATCCGCTCACGGTCGATGCGGCGACGATCAAGAACATCACTGTGCTCGAAACCATCAAGGAAGGGCGGACGATCCACGCCGTGAAGTAACGCTTCACTGGCGTGCCACCGTTCGACGAAGTCAACCTCCACGCGCGATGCGCCGGCAGCTCACACCAAGGACAGGCCCATCGGCCTCCGCCTACGACGAGCATGCCGCAGCCGGCGCGCTGGTTTCAGCACGCAGCAACAGCTCGTAACCCCCGGACAAGTTAAAAGCCTACCGCCACGGAAGCGAAGCACGTATCGCGCCGAACATTCCTGGGTGCTGGGTGTTTCGTAGGCCGGCCTGCCAAAAGAAGCCGTAGGATCGTCCCCGCGTCCAGACGGGTTTCCCCTGCTCTGCTACCCTACCGCAGCCATGCCACTGCAGCTTCACTACATCAGCCGTCTCGAGGAGGTCATCGAGCCGGCCGTTGAGTTTCTCTGCCGCGATGCCGACCTCTTTGCCCGGCAGCGAATCGTCGTGCCAA
>Ga0247833_1003520_pt1 | contig 20834 bp, 13 predicted proteins | sample LaCruzMarch2015__7_FD_187117 | JGI IMG/M metagenome (GOLD analysis project Ga0247833, IMG submission 187117) | Freshwater microbial communities from meromictic Lake La Cruz, Castile-La Mancha, Spain - LaCruzMarch2015_8m | ecosystem: Environmental > Aquatic > Freshwater > Lake | place: Spain... | reverse complement strand
AATTTTCAAATTATTAAAGTCCTAACAAAACTTTTATAGGGTCTTTTGAACCAAACAACATTCTTTCAGGGTTTTCTAACATTTCTTTCACTTTCACCAAGAAACTAACCGACTCTTTTCCATCGATGATTCTGTGGTCATACGAAAGCGCAACGTACATAATTGGACGAATTTCCACTTTCCCGTTGATCGCAACTGGACGTTCAACCACATTGTGCATTCCTAAAATTGCTGATTGAGGTGGGTTGATAATTGGTGTTGATAACATCGAACCAAAAACTCCTCCGTTTGTGATTGTAAATGTTCCTCCTGTCATGTCTTCAGGCGTAATTTTTCCATCGCGAGCTTTGATTGCCAATCGTTTAATTTCTCTTTCAATTTCTGCCAATGACATTTGTTCAGCGTTTCTCACAACTGGAACCATTAAACCTTTAGGAGAAGAAACTGCAATACCAATATCTGCATAATCGTGGAAAACCATTTCGTTTCCGTCGATTTGTGCGTTCACAGCAGGGTATAAATTCAACGCTTCAGTAACTGCTTTTGTGAAGAAAGACATAAATCCTAAATTCACTTCGTGGTGTTTTGAAAAAGCGTCTTTGTATTTCGCACGCAAGTCCATAATTGGTTTCATATCCACTTCATTGAAAGTCGTCAACATTGCCGTTTCACTTTTTACAGCCACTAAACGCTCTGCAATTTTACGACGCAACATCGACATTTTCTCACGACTTTGATTGCGAGATCCACCCCAACCTTGTGCATCAGCAGTAGAGAATCCAGCAGACATCGCACTAACCACATCTTGTTTGGTAATACGGCCATCTTTTCCAGTTCCTTTTACTTGATTAGCTGCAACATTGTTTTCAGCCATAATCTTAGCCGCAGCAGGAGAAGGAGTTCCACTTGCGTAAGAAGTTTCCTTAACTGGGTCTGGATTTGGAGCTTTTGCTGGAGTTGGTTCAGCTACTGGAGCAGGAGCCGCTTTTTCAGCTACTACTTCAACTGTTTTTGCAGGAGCACTACCAGCAGGTTTAGCAGCCGAAGTATCAATTAAACAAACTACTTGACCAACTTTAACAACATCGCCTTCAGCAGCTTTTAAAGTGATAATACCACTTTCTTCTGCTGGCAATTCCAGTGTTGCTTTATCAGAATCAACCTCAGCAATTGCTTGGTCTTTTTCTACGTAATCACCATCAGCAACTAACCAAGCTGCGATTTCAACTTCTGATATCGATTCTCCCGGACTTGGGACTTTCATTTCTAATACTGACATCTTATTTAAATTTAATACGATTTAACAATTTGAATTAATTCATTTTCAAAATTGAAAATATCATCTAAAGTATCAATCAATTGTTTATTTTCCTTTTTAGCGTCATCAAACAAGCCAATATATTTTTTTCCTCCATTTAAATAGAGACGACAAATTGGCTTTCTATTATTATTATCTAAAATTATGCTAAAATAAGATTGAGCATCTCTATAGAAAATACGAGAAACATCTACGTTTCTTCTAATAATCGCTTGAATAATTCTAAATGCCTCTAGTTCTTCATCTGTAGTTACAATATTTGAATTTTTAGATTCATCAATTAAAAATTCCTCTTCTACTACTTCGATTTCTTTTGATAATGCACTAGTTAATCTATCATTAACTTTATCGTTTATAAACTGAACTGTTGAACGATGAACTAATTCAGTAAACTGCTCTAAGACTTTATCCGTTATTCTTCCTTGATAAATCTTAGATGTAAAAAAACGTACAAATTCTGCGCTAGGTTCTTGGAACTCTTTTGAGATAATTTTACGAATTTCTTTTGTGTATTTTAACGAACTTGCCGAGTTTAAAATTGAATCAACATCAAAGTTTGATTTATGAAATTTAAATAATTCACTAATTGAATGTTCTTTCAAGTTTAGTAAAGAAATTTCAAGAAATGGTTTGTTATCCATAACATTGGTAGAATCCAAATCAGTAAAAAATCGATACTCTATACCGTTAGTCAAAAGAGCAAATCTTGTTTTCGTTACGTGAAAATATCGAATTAGTTGAGAATCGTGAATATCAAGATTTTCTCTCCAATGCTTACATTCTATAATTAGAATAGGATTTCCATTCTGAAAAATAGCATAATCAACTTTTTCACCTTTCTTTAAACCAATATCAGATGTAAATTCAGGAATAACCTCCATTGGGTTAAAGACATCATATCCAAGTAGATTTAAAAAAGGTAATACAAATGCAGTTTTTGTTGCCTCTTCAGTGCCAATTTGATCCTTCATTTGAACAATCTTTGCCGCCAATAAGTTTAAGTTATTTTGAAATTCCATAGTATTAGATTATGCGTTAACTTTTGAATATTTAAACAACTCGTTGAACAATTTAGCCAAACGTTTTTCGTGTAATTTTTTAGATCCTTCAGCAGATGCAGCGCTTGCAGGACGAGTAATTCCAATTAATTCTAATTTTCTTAAACTCATTGCCATATACGCCCAAGCTCCCATGTTTGCAGGTTCTTCTTGTGCCCAAATAATATTTTTCGCTTTGTATTTCGCTAAAATTGCATCGATTTGATTTTGAGGTAAAGGATACAATTGCTCAATTCGAACAAAAGCCATATTTGTAGCACCCAATTCTCTCGCTTTCAACTTCATTTCGTAGTAGAATTTACCACTACACATAACAACTGTGTCCACTTCTTTAACATTTGCAGCAGCATCGTCGATTACTTCTTGGAATGAACCAGTTGCCATTTCTTCTAAACTTGACATCGCATCAGGATAACGCAACAGCATTTTTGGAGAGAAAACAACCAACGGTTTTCTGAAGTCGCGTTTCATTTGACGACGCAATAAATGGAAATGATTTGCTGGTGTAGAAGTGTTTACAATTTGCATGTTTAAATCCGCACATTGTTGTAAGAAACGCTCCATTCTACCAGAACTGTGTTCAGCTCCTTGACCTTCGTAACCGTGAGGTAACAACATCACCAAACCACTTTGCGTTGCCCATTTGTCCTCCCCTGCGGAAATAAATTGGTCAATCATAATTTGAGCACCGTTAAAGAAATCTCCAAATTGTGCCTCCCAAATGGTTAAGGTTTTTGGAGTAGCTAAGGAATAACCGTATTCAAATCCTAGCACTCCATATTCAGATAAAAGGGAATTGTAAACATCAAAGCGAGCTTGATTATCGCTCAATAATTTTAATGTTTCCACTTCTTCTTCCGTGTCTTCTGTTTTTACAACTGCGTGACGGTGAGAGAATGTTCCTCGCTCCACATCTTGACCTGAAATTCGCACTGAATTACCTTCAACAAGCAAAGAAGCATACGCCAACATTTCTGCTGAACCCCAATCCAAACTGTCGTTTTTGAAGGCATTTAAACGATCTTCAAAGATTTTTGCAATCTTGCGGAAGTATTTTTTTCCTTCAGGTAAAGAAGAAAGTTTAATTCCAAGTTCGTATAATTTCTGTTTATCAACGCCCGTTTCTGGTGATTTTTCAAAATCTTTAGCAGTTCCGTGTCTAAATCCTTCCCAAGTTAATTTCAAGAAATCATAAACTAACGCTTTTTCGTTTTTTCGAGAAGCTTCAAATTCTTCTTCTAAAAACTGGTTATAAGTATCTTCAATTTGTTTCGCTTCTTCTTTGGAAAGTACACCTTGCTCTTCTAATTCTTGTTGATAGATTACCTTTGGATTTGGGTGTTTTGCAATAATTTCGTATAATTTTGGCTGGGTGAATTTAGGTTCATCTCCTTCATTGTGGCCATATTTACGGTAGCACAACAAGTCAATAAAAATATCTCGATTAAAAGTTTGGCGATATTCCATAGCTGCCTCTACTACTTTGATAACTGACTCTATATCGTCTCCATTTACGTGAAACACAGGGCAGAGCGTTGTTTTTGCAACGTCTGTGCAATAAGTTGAAGAACGTCCGTCTAAATAATTCGTAGTAAAACCAACTTGATTGTTTACGATAATATGAACAGTTCCACCTGCACGGTAACCGTCTAACTGAGCCATTTGAATCGTTTCATACACAATTCCTTGACCAGCAACGGCGGCATCTCCGTGAATGAGAACTGGACAAACTTTACTCTCGTTTTTGTAAACGTGGTCAATTTTTGCTCTTGCAATTCCTTCTACAACTGTATTTACTGCCTCTAAATGCGAAGGGTTTGGAGAGAGAGTAATTCCCATTGGTTTCCCATTGGATAAAGTAATGTGAGAAGTGTATCCTTGGTGATATTTAACATCTCCATCAAAAGAGGACTCGAAATCAAATTCTTTTCCTTCAAATTCAGAAAAAATATCTCTTGGTCTTTTTTCAAAAATATTAGCCAATGAATTCAATCTTCCTCGGTGAGCCATTCCCATTACGAAATATTCAACACCTAATTCAGAGCCACGGTTAACAAGTGTATCTAAAGCAGGTATTAAAGCTTCACCACCTTCGATTGAAAAGCGTTTTTGTCCAACGAATTTTTTACCTAAAAATGCTTCAAAGCTACTTGCTTGATTTAACTTTTTGAAGATTTGGATTTTTCTTTCAGTTGAAAAAGGAATAGGATTTTTTGTTTCAATTTTATTTCGAAGCCATTCAATTCTTTCTGGATCGCGCGTGTACAGATACTCAGTACCAATAGATTGGCAATAACATTCAGTTAGGTGATTTATTATCGTTCTTAGCGTTGTCGCTCCAAGTCCAATTTGTTCACCAGCTTGAAAAATTTCATCTAAATCTTTTTGTTCAAGTCCAAAGTTTTCTATCGACAAGTCGGGAGAGTGATGTCTTCTTTCGCGAACAGGATTGGTTTTAGTGAATAAATGACCTCTTTGACGATAGCCATTGATAAGATTAATAACTTTAAATTCTTTTTTAAAATTTTTAGGAATCTCACCACCATCATCGTAATTAGTTTGTGCAAATTCAAATCCTTCAAAGAATTTTTTCCAGCCAGTGTCCACGCTTTCAGGGTCTTGTCGGTATTGTTTGTACAGAAAATCAATCGCATTAACATCTGCATTTCCAACGTAAGAAACTTTATCCATCTTATGATTAATATTAAGGAAAACAAAGTTATTAAAATGATTCTACAAAGACAGATTTACTTAGTGATTTTATTGAAAATTAAAAAAATATAGATTTTTTACGAAATCTTCATTTTTAAGAATTCATTTTATCAATATTCCTTACATTTAAGAAAAATCTTTTATATGATCCGAAAGATACTATTGATTCGCGATTTTTTTCCAATTCGCTTGTTAATTGCGCATTTGAAGTATAATTTTTTTGGTTTACTTTTTTGGGGTTTACTTTTTGCAATTGTTACTGAAACATTAGGTTCTTTTTTTGGAGTTCCCTTTTTATTTTTTTCGCCTGAATATCAAGGTGAAGTGAGCGTTTGGAGTTTTATGCTTTTAGGGTTTAGTTTTGGTGGTTTTACAATGGCCTTTAACACTTATAGCTATGCCAAACTTGGTCCACGATTTCCATTTTTAGTTGTTGTTTCTACTCCATTCTTTAAATTTTGTATTAATAACTCTGTTTTACCACTTCTTTTTATATCAATTTACCTTTACAATATGTCCATATTTCAGTCGAAAGAGGAGTTGGTAAATCTTATAGCAATTATAAAATTTAACTTCTCATTCATTGGAGGATTTTTAATATTTATCTTACTTTCAATCCTTTATTTTTTTCCACTTCGAAAAAATCGACACAAGGACGACGATGAACCAGACCATAGCGAAAGCTTAATTGCTTCTTTGACTATCAGTAAAAATGAAAAATGGTATAATTATTTTAGAAAGGAGACAAAGCGACCTTGTTATTACATTGGTAAACGATTTCGAATTTATAAAAGCAGAAGTGTTGCCCACTTAGACAAAAACTTGATAGATCAGATTTATTCGCGCAATCGAATTAATGTTTTTGTTTTTGAAGCCATTACACTGCTCTCTTTTTTGGGAATGGGATTCTTTAGAAATTACACATTTTTTGAGATGCCAGCGGCAATGAGTATCGTAACCTTATTAACGATTCTTTCTATGATTTTCAGTGCTTTTCTAGCTTGGTTTCATCGTTGGGGTTATCCACTTATCTTTGGTACCATACTTTTAATGACTTATCTAAGCTCAGTTACACCTTTTTTTAGATACACGAGTTCCGCTATAGGTTTAGATTACTCCGCCAAAAAAAGAGTTTCATACACAGTTGAAGAAATTGCAGCAAATGGAAAAGATCAAAAAGACTTGTATGATTCTCAGTTAACTATCAATAAAATATTAAGTAATTGGAAAAGAAAACAAACGGAAGCTAAACCAAAATTAATTATATTAAACACTTCAGGAGGTGGTTCAAGAAGTGCTTTATGGACATTTGTTGTGCTTAGTAATTGTGATTCTTTGATGAATAATGCAGTGTCTAAGCATTTGCAATTAATTGCTGGCGCATCAGGTGGAATGGTTGGAGCTGCTTATTACAGAGAGATTTTACTACGAAGAAATAGTGGTGTTTTGAAAACTAAATCCAACCAAACATTTAAACAAAACATCGCCAAAGATTTATTAAACAAACTTGCATTTTCAGCCTCAACAAGTGATTTATTGATACGTTACAAAAAGTTCAAATACAATAATTATTCTTACACACATGAAAGAGGTGTTTCATTTGAACAACATCTTCTCCAAAATGTCGATAATTACTTAGAGCATCCGCTTGAATATTATAAAGAATTTGAGCAAAAAAGTAGTATTCCTTTAATGATTTTCAGTCCAACAATTATCAACGATGGAAGAAGATTACTAATGTCTTCTCAAAATTTGAGTTTTATGGTTGGACTTAGAGGTGGTTCTTCCGCCTTTGAGAATATAGATTATCAAACTTTTTTTAAAAAAAACAATCCTGGTAAGATTAGATTTTCAACTGTTTTAAGAGCAAATGCTTCATTTCCGTTTATTATGCCAATGATGACGATGCCAACGAAACCAGAAATTCAATTGATGGACGCTGGAATTCGCGATAATTATGGAGGTAAAGTTACAGTTGATTATCTTTTCGCAAATAGTAAATGGATAGAGAAAAATACCTCAGGTGTGATTATTTTGGAAACAAGAGATACTAAACGAGTACTCAATAATGAATCATATAAGGAAATAAACTTACTAGATAAAATCACATTACCTTTTGGGAATATTATTGTTAACTTTCCAAATACTCAAAATTACGATCAAGAACAACTGATGAAATTATGCTCTAAAAGTTTTAAATTTCCCGTTGATGTAGTTACGTTTAATTTAAGAGAACGAAAAGAAGATCGAATTTCACTTTCTTGGCGCTTAACAAAAAGAGAAAAACAAAAAATTGAACAAGCTTTTTCTAGTAAAGAAAATAATCTAGCCTTAGAGAAATTAAAAAATCTATTATTTCACTGAAATATTACTCAATACAACAACCGCTTCCACATTGCAACCTTCAGGATTCATTGCTTTGCTATACGTAAAATCAAAGCGCAACTGTTTTCCTTCTTTGAAGTATTTTCTAGCTAGATTTAAAGCATATACTTTTTTAGGACTTTCGATTTCTGGACCATTTGTTATTTCCACATAATTCGGACAATTATCTTTATTCACATGAACAATTCCAGTGTATTTTGGACTTGAATCAGTTTGTGATTCACCGCCAGCAGCAGCATTAGATTGAGTTTTACAAGATAAAATAAATAGCGCGAACGAAAGTTGGAAAAGTAGCTTCATGAAACAAATATAAACTAAACAAATTTTACTTGTCTTCTATTTTCATTGAAAAACAAAAATCTATGACTTTTTTCATCAAATCTAACCTCTTTAATAGACTTGAATCCTATACTATTAAGTCCTCAATTTTCTTAATACCCTTTTAAATTTCATTTCCTCCTTCTAAAATGAATTCTACTTTTAGCTAATTCTTTATTACAAACATTTATTGTTTTTTTAAACAAAAAATAGTTTCCTATTAACAATTAGTTTACACTTGAAATTTTAGGACTAACCCTTATTTGTTTAACTTTTCTTTATCAAAACTTAAACAAAAAAAACAGTGTGCTGTTTATTAATAAAATTCGGCGGATTCCGAAAAGCCTTTAGAGTAGGAAATTTAAACTATTTATTATGGAACATTTAAAGATTGCAAGTGACAATTATGTTGCGTTTACGTTCTTCATCGGAACGATGGCCATGATGGCCGCATCAGTTTTCTTCTTTTTTGAGTTAGGAAACACAGACAAAAAATGGAGAACTTCTGTTTTGGTTTCTGGTATTATTACCTTTATTGCAGCAGTACATTACTACTACATGAGAGGTTACAACCTAGAAACAGGAGAATCACCAACTTTTTTCCGTTATGTGGACTGGATTCTAACAGTGCCTTTGATGTGCGTAGAATTCTATTTAATTACCAAAAAAGCTGGTGCAAAAATTGGTTTGTTGTGGAAATTAATTGCAGCATCGCTAATTATGTTGTTGACGGGATATGTTGGAGAAGTAGTTGACAGAAACGGCAGCGTTTTATGGGGTGTTCTTTCAGGAGCAGCTTACTTTTATATCGTATATATCATTTGGTTTGGTGAAGTTGCAAAATTGGCTCAAAATGCTGGACCACAAGTTGCAAAAGCAACACGTATTTTGGCTTGGTTTGTATTAGTTGGTTGGGCAATTTATCCTTTGGGTTATATCCTAGGGACTCCAGGTGGATTATTTGGATGGCAACCAGTAGCTGATACTGCAGCAGCATTAAAAGCTATGGATATTGTTTACAACGTAGCTGATGCAATCAACAAAATTGGATTTGGTTTAGTTATCTATGCTTTAAGTAGAAGCGAGGATTAATCTAAATTTTTTAAGGTTAGAGATAGAGGCACATTTCATAAAGATGATGCCTCTATTTTTTTTGTAAAAACTCCTAAATCAAATGAATTGTTATGAATCAAGAAGAACAAAATAAAATATATGACTTTGTTTTTATCGGTTTGGGAGCAAGTAATAGTCTTATCTTAATTTCACTTATTCAGAAAGGACTCATTAAAAATAAAAAAATTGCAGTTTTTGAACCAGATGGCAAAACTAATAACGATAAAACATATTGTTTTTGGGCAAATCCAAAAGATTCGATTGTAGTTGAACTTAAGACTATCATTTCTCGAAGTTTTAATGCAATTCAAGTAAATAAAACAAGAGCTGAGAACATTGAAGATTGCCCTTATCATTACATAAGAAGTATAGATTTATACAACTTTACGCTTGAGATTCTAAACGAAGCAAAAATTGAAATTCATCGAAATTCGGTGGAAGAAATAACTTTTAAAAACGAAGTAAATGCGCTTCATTCTGGTTCTGAAGTTTACCAATGCAATTATGTTTTTGACAGTAGACCATTTCTGAATTTAATTCCAAAAGACGAGATTTATATTCATCAATCATTTTTGGGATGGCACATACGATGCGTAAATGATGTTTTTCAGAAGGACACTTTTGACATGATGAATTTCAATATTGATCAAAATGATTTCACGCAATTCATGTATGTTATACCTTTTTCTTCGAATGAAGCATTAGTTGAAATCACCCGATTTGGTACTGAAAGAATTGAATTACCTTATGCTGCAACTATTTTAGACGAATTCATCACCAAGGAGTTTGGAAAATTCGAAAAATTAGGAGAAGAAATTGGTTGTATTCCAATGACAACTTTCGTCAATCCAATAAATCAACAAGAAGGCATTTTAAATACGGGCGCTCGAGCAAATTTAATTAAACCAAGTACTGGTTATGGTTTTAAAAAAATGTTTGCGTTTGCTCAATTAGTTACTCTACGAATTGAATCAGATGACTTAAAAGAATTCAATAAAATAACACTTGATTCAAAGGAACGCTTTAAATTCTATGACAGATTGCTTTTGATGATTTTATTGCTTTGGCCGACTTACGGAAAAAAAATCTTTACTCGTTTGTTTTACAAGCGTCCAATTCTTTCGATTTTTTCATTTCTGGACGAAAAGTCCTCTTTACTTGAAGAAATCAAAATTTTTATGTCGCTTCCATTTAAACCGTTTATAAAGGCATTGTTCTTACATCTAAAAAACAAGAATTTGTTGCGTTATTTTATCGCTGTGATAATTGTTGTTTTTTATAGCATTTTATCTTTTATAAATTACCAGATAGCACTGTATTTCAATTACCTTGTTCTAATTATAGGCTTAATGTGGATTGGAATTCCCCACGGCGCTTTAGATCATTTATTATCTAAAAGCAGTAATACTACTATTTTAAACTTCATTTTTAAATATTTTACAGTTATTGCTTTATACCTTGTTATTTGGCAAGTTGCACCGGTTATTTCACTTTTGGCTTTTGTAGCTTATTCTTCTTTTCATTTTGGCGAATCAGAATTAATACATACCAATGAATCGGTAAAAACCTTACGAAATTGTTTGAAAGCCTTTCTGATAGGATTTTATATTTTGATTTTTATCATTGCAACACATTTAGAAGAATCATTAAGTATCATTTCATTTTTAAACAAAGGATCATCTACAATTTTTTACGAAATAAATACTCCGAGTTGGTATTTAGCAATTTCCATTACTTCCTTTAGCTACATTTTAGTACAAAGCATCATTTCAAAAAAGAAAGAATTTATAGGATTACTTTTACTTTTGGCAATTGGAACATTTGTGCCATTGACTCTTGCTTTTGGACTTTATTTTATTTTACAACACAGTTACAATGCTTGGATTCATCTTCAGAAAGGACTAAATATGAACTCATCACAGCTTTATAATAAATCAGCTGTTTTTACTTTAGGTGCCCTCTTTTTATTTGTTTTCATTGCTTTTTTTGTTCGCAATACTGATAATCTAAAAGCTTTTTGGGCAAATTTCTTTGTGTTTATTGCTTGCATTAGTTTACCTCATTTTGTTTTGATGCATTTATTCTATATTTCAAATAAAAATTGAAACAAAAAAGAGGCCCGAAAGCCTCTTTTAATAAACCAACCTGTAGCAAAGTTAATTTAAATCCTGACTCAACTAAACGGCAGAAACAGATTAAGGTTACAATTGAATTAACATTTTGTCATTGATAAAGAATTTTATTAGAAATAAAAGAACAAACTCTATCAAATACATTTGTAAAGTGATAATTGCAAATCCTTCCATCAAAGCATTGGTTCAATTGATTGATGATCCTGATGACAACATCTACGAACATGTGCGCGACCAACTCAAACGGTTTGGAAATGAAGCTATTCCATATTTAGAAAATTCGTGGGAAAGCAGTTATTATGGTATGTTATTTCAATCGCGTGTTGAAAAAATCATTCACGAAATAAAATTTGAAGAAACCAAAAGTCAAGTGCAAGCTTGGGCAGATTCTTCAGATAAAGATCTATTAGAAGGAGCCTTAATTATTGCACGTTATCAGTACCCTGATTTAGATGAAGATTTTGTTAGAAATGCAATTCAAGCAATTCGACGTGATGTTTGGCTAGAACTCAATAACAATCAAACAGCTTTTGAGCAGGTTAAGATTTTCAACCGAGTTTTCTTCGGTGTTCACGGATTTCATGGCGATACAAAAACATTCAATTCACCTGTAAATTCTTACATCAATACCGTTCTTGAATCCAAAAAAGGAAATCCATTGAGTTTGTGTTTGATTTATAGTGTTGTTGCTCAATCGTTAGATATGCCGATTTATGGTGTTAACCTTCCGAATCATTTTGTCTTGGCCTATATGGACGAAAAGCGTTCGAGTTTTATGATCAATGAACAAAATGAATTTGGCGTTTTGTTTTACATCAACGCTTTTTCAAAAGGTGTAATTTTCGACACCAACGAAATAAAAGATTTTCTAAATGAAAATAAACTATCCCACAATCGCGAGTTTTTCGAACCGTGTTCCAACTCCACTATTATGAAACGGATGTTTTCAAACCTTATCGCTTCATTTCAACAAATTGGAAACGCCGAAAAAGTGTTGGAGTTGCAGGAATTACGTTCTATATTGATGTGATATTAAATATAGATTTCAAGCTATTACGATTTAAAACAACAATCCAATTTCCCATTATTTAAATTTCGCTAATCTAATCCAGTGTTAAATCTAATAATCGCTAAATTAAATTTGCAATTTATTTATTAAAACGCTAATCTAATTCAGCGAATATTGTTATTTTTGTTTCAAATAACATAAAATGGAAAGAATAATTGCACAGTATAGAGCTTTATTGGATAGAACTGATACAACACTTTTGAGATATTTACATCCAAAAATTAATTGGGAAAATCGAATTGTTGCAATACTTGGAGCTAGAGGAGTTGGAAAAACTACGCTTTTGTTGCAGCAAATAAAACTAAACTATGAAATCACAAAAGCATTGTATGTTAGTGCTGATGACTTTTATTTCACGACAAATACCTTGTATGATTTAGCTTATCAATTTCAGTTGAATGGTGGTGAAAATCTATTCATTGACGAAATTCATAAATACCCTAATTGGTCAAAGGAAATCAAAATGATGTTCGATAATTTGCAGAAACTTAAAATAGTTTTTACAGGTTCATCCATTTTAGATTTATACAAAGGAACAGATGATTTGAGTAGAAGAGTGATAACGTATCATTTACAAGGTTTATCATTTAGAGAATACTTAAATCTTTCTCAAGGACTAAGATTGAAGAGCTATTCCTTGGAAGAAATTCTACAAAACAAAGTAGAATTGAAAGGTGTGGAATTTCCTTTAATGCATTTTAAAAACTATATAAAACAAGGTTACTATCCTTTTTTTAATGAACCAGATTATTTCCAAAAATTGAATAACATTTTGAATATGACCATTGAAACGGATATTCCCATGTATGCAAAAATGAACGTTTCAACAGCTTACAAGCTAAAACTTTTACTTTCAATAATCGCGAAAAGTGTTCCATTCAAACCAAATTTCACTAAGATTGCAGAATTAGTAGATGTACACAGAAATCAGATTGTTGATTTTCTATATTATTTTGAAAAAGCTGGAATCAGTATGCAGTTGAGAGATAAATCAGAAGGCTTAAGAATGCTTGGAAAAACAGATAAAATATATTTGGACAATCCAAATTTGATGTACGCAATAGGTTCGACCGCAACAGACCTTGGCAACGTAAGGGAAACCTTTTTTCTCAATCAAATGAGTTTAGAACACACCGTTACTTCTCATTTTTCGGCAGATTTTCAAATTGATGACGCAATTTTTGAAGTGGGAGGAAAAAGTAAAACCAAAAAGCAAATCTTTGACTTAAAAAATGCATTCTTCGTAAAAGATGAAATTGAATATGGTTACATGAATACCATTCCACTTTGGCATTTTGGGATGAGTTATTAAAATTCATTTTGCACGTACTATTCTATCGTTTCTTGAATTCTCACTACATTTGAAAAAAACTCATTTATTATGTCTTATTTTTATAGCGTTGAAGAACGTTTCTTAAAATACGTTCAAATTGATACCACTGCTGACCCCAATTCTGAATCGTTTCCTTCGTCTATGAAGCAAAAAGATTTGGCTAAAGTGTTAGTAGAAGAATTGAAAGATTTAGGTATCGCCGACGCTGAAATGGACCAATGGGGCTACGTTTTTGGAACAGTTCCATCCAATTCAGAAAATAAAAATCTGCCAACAATTTGTTTCTGTTCACACATGGACACTGCGCCAGATTGTAGTGGAACAAATGTAAAACCTATCGTTCATCGCAATTATGACGGAACACCAATCATGCTTCCAGATGACGAAACTCAAATTATCACTACTGAAAAACATAGTTATTTAAAATCAAAAATTGGCGACGATTTGATTACAGCCAGTGGTTTGACATTATTAGGTGCAGATGATAAAGCTGGAATTGCCATCATTATGGACTTCGTTCAATATTTGGTGAAACACCCTGAAGTGAAACACGGTGATGTACGTATTTTGTTCACGCCAGATGAAGAAGTTGGTCGTGGTGTGGAGCAGTTGGACATGAAAAAATTAAACGCTGATTATGGTTACACTTTAGACGGTGGGCAATTGGGCGACATCGAAGACGAAACGTTTTCAGCCGATGCGGTTAAAATTACCTTCCACGGAATCAGTACTCATCCAGGATACGCTAAAAATAAAATGGTAAATGCAATAAAGCTTGCTTCAGAAGTGGTTGCTGCTTTGCCAAAAGATCGTTGGTCGCCTGAAACTACAAGCAATAGAGAAGGATTTGTACACCCAACTTCCATCGAAGGCGGATTGGAACAAGCAACCTTACAAATTATCATTCGCGATCATCAAACGTCTAAATTAGAAGAATACGAAGCAGAATTGAAACGCATCACAGAAAGTGTGGTAAATCAATATCCAGAAACGACATTTGACTTTAAAATCATTGAGCAATATCGAAATATGAAGGAAATTTTACAAGAAGTTCCTTTCGTTACGGATTATGTTGAACAAGCAATGATTAAGGCAGGAGTAGAGCCAAAACGCACCATTATTCGCGGTGGAACTGACGGTTCACGTTTGTCGTTTATGGGATTACCTTGTCCGAATATCTTTACTGGTGAAATGGCAATTCATTCCAAACACGAATACGTAAGTGTGCAAGACATGCAAAAAGCAGTTAAAACCTTAGTTGAATTGATTCAGATTTGGGAAAAGCATTCCTAAAATTATAATCAATTGAAAATTAACGTATTGTTAGCATAAAAAACTAAGAGGGAATAGAAAATTCTTAATTTTAACCTTATTTTTTATATGCTAAACAAACTACTTCCTCTACTAATTGCATTGCTCAGTTTAGCAAGCGCTTTTTTTTGGAATGAGTTAAATTTAAAAAACCTGAAAGAAGCTAAAATTCCGTTGAGAAATAACCAAACAGTTATTACTGAGGATGATGCAAGTTATTTGAATCCTTATCAACGTTTATATGAAAAAGGTAAAAAAAACGAAACCAATTTTGATAAATTTTCATCCTCCATTCGTCCTCCAGGATATGGTTTGTTTTACTATTTAACTTTAAAATTCACAGGTAAATCTTATGCATTATTTGCACTTAAAATAATACAATGTCTATTGTTTGCGTTTTCTGTTTTTTGCCTTTATGAATTGAGTTTATTTTTCTCTAAATCTCATTGGCTTGCAGGTATAACAGCAATCATATACGGAATTTTACCTTTGTCAATAGGTTTCTTGTACTACACTTTAACGGAAGGAATAACACCTGCCTTATTTGTCATATCTGTTTATTTAATGGTCAAAATGACCACTGAAAAAGAAATACGATTTCAATTATTGTATTTACTTTTTGCAGGAAGTGTTGTTTCGATTCTTTTAATTATTCGACCTTTCTTAATTATATTTTTACCATTTTTTATTTTTGGATTATTCTTTTATTGGATTAAACAAAAAGGAATCAAGGTCTCAGTTTTTAATACCTTTCTATTCCTACTTCTTTCCATTTCGGGTATTGTAACGTGGCAAATTAAATCAAAACTTGAACTTGGGAAATGGCTTGGGCTTCACCCTATTTATCAAAATGAAATACCAGGAGTTTTCAGAAAACCGCATGCTTCACTTTGGGAACTATATAAAGGCTGGGAGTCAAACGGTGCGCATTTTCATGAATCTATTGTACCTTTTTGGGAAGCAACAATGAATTTGGATACTAGTCAAATACAAATTGATAAAGTCATTTCAGAAATTCCTAAAAATGTTGTAAAATCGATTGGTAAACAAGAATTAATTTGGGCTTTTCGTTTGTATCAGAAGGCAATTATCGCTCAAAAATCTTTCTACGAAAAACAGCAATTAATGCCTTCTTACTTGCTAAAAGATGAACGAAGGGCAATGAAAAATTTTGATCGCTTGGCAGTGAAATTTAGATCCAAAAATCTTTATCAGTATCACATTCAAACACCACTTCAAGTTTCAAAATCAATGATTTTTCATTCTAATTTATCTCTACATCAATTTCAACATGCTTTTAGAGGAACGATTTGGATGGAAGCGTTACGATTGCTCTGTTTTGGAATTCACAGCCTTGCTTTTCTGCTTTTACCTCTTTCGTTATATGCTTTGAAAGATGCTCGAATAAGATTACTCATCTTTGGGATTTTGACCTATTGTTTTTATCTGATTTATTTTCAGAGAGGTATCGAAGAACGCTACACTTTGCCTTTGCTTCCTTTTGTTTTGATGATTGGAGTTATGACTATCAATTATCTTACTACTCTTTTAAAAAAGGTAAAAATTAAAAAGATTTCATTGTTTAAATAAGTAGTAATTTCATCAAAAATTTATAATTTTTATTCTTTTAAAGTAATAAAAAAAGCCCTACCAACTTATGCTGATAGGGCTTTAGTATTTTAGTTATTTCTTAGTTTTTAACTACTTGTTTTACAACTGAATTATTAGCTGAAGAAATACGCACGTAATATAATCCACTAGCAATAGATGATAAATCAAAGTTAATCAATTTTGAAGCATTTACTGCGGTTGTTTGAATAACTTTTCCAGTTACATCAAGAATTGAAACCGTTTCAACTTCTTCACTTACTTTGCTTAAATCAACTTTCAACAAATTCTCAGTTGGATTAGGATAAATTGAAGCTGCATTCAAAATATTTTCTTCAATTCCTGAACCTCCATCAATGATATTGATTGTATAATCTTCAGTTTCTCCAAAAGCTGCTACCGCACATGGATCAATTGGTGCACCACCTTGTGCAGCATTGGAATAAGAAATACGAACACGCATTCTAACAGCTCCTGTAATTGCACTTGTTGGAACCGTAAATGTAAATTGGTTACTCCAACCTGTTGCAACTATTACGTAACCAACTCTTTCTGTTGTAGCGAAAGTAAAGTCGTTGTTATAATCAATCCAAACAGCTATTTCATCATCTGTGTATGCACCTGGATTTGTGCCAATTGCTGGTGAAACAGATATTGTGTATTGTGTTCCTTTTGATAATGTTGTAGAAATTGATGTGTAACTAACATAACCACCTGTTGTACAAGTTGTTGTATTGTTAATTGTATTCAAAGTTACATTTTGAATATATTCATCGCAAGGATCTGTAACAGATGGTGTACATGGACCTGTAGCAGCTGCAACTGTGATGTAGTTTGTTTTAGTTTCTGCGTCTGAACCAATAGAATTTGTAGCTGTCAGCGAAACTGTATACTGTCCAATTGTATTAAATGTAACAACTGGATTCTGAGAACTTGCAGTTGAACCACTAGCATACGCCCATCCTGTTGCTGGAGTAATTGTCCAAGCCCAAGATGTAGGAACACCTGTTGATTGATCAGTAAAAGTTACGTTCGTTCCTGGCGTTACGTTCGTTTGGTCTGCTGAGAAATTTGCTACTGGAGCTGTTGGATTAGAACATGGATCATTTGAACCAGTTAAAACTAAAAGACCAGAATTTGTTGGGTCTAACCAAGGTTTTAATTGACGATTGCTTGCCGTTCCATTTGAAGTCCAATGGTAAGACATTTTACCGTAATAATCAGGAGAATTCAATGCTGTACAAAATGAACCACCTCCGGTTAAAGTTCCAACAATGTATCCTTGAGAATTATTAAAATAAGGAGAACCAGACGATCCACCTTCAGTTACACCATGACCATTTGAATTAGCCGTCCAAGTTACTCTCCAGTGTGATTGAAGTCCGTTACCGTTCCATCCACCACTCACTGTATTTCCTGTTGCAGTTGAGATTTTTTTGATGTCTCCAGCAGGATGATGAATCCCTGTTCCACCTGAAGTTGCAGTTGTGTTTGCATTCCACCCATTCCAATAAGCATTGAAATTAGTTGACTTTAATTGCGTTACAATTGTAGATGTGTTATTTGCTGTTCCTAATTGAACTAACAAGAAATCTGAACCAGAATCGCCACCTCCGTCACCAGAATCTGCAATTCTTAAACAACCTGTAATGAAATAATCGTCTAAAGTTCCTGCAGCTGAAGGATTTGTACAATTTGGAGATTCGTAACGGAAATAAAACTTCCATTGGTTCATATTTGCTGCACTTGCTGTAACTCCACAGTGTAATGCTGTTAAGAAATAAGGTTTACAATCTTGTGCTGTATTGTTGATTAAAGAACCAGTACACCATCCTTGGCTAGCACCTTCAACAACTAATATTCTAGCAACACCTCTTTTTTCATCTTGCCATGAATCTCCAACAGGTGTACAATTTACGTTTACCTCACAAGATTCAGATTCATTGATTTTTGCTGCGTTTGGATTGCCAGTTGAGCGGTAGTTGTACATTACTCTGTCTAAATAAATTTCAGATGGAGTTGTGTTTTTTGGTTCAGTTAATGTTAAAACTAACTCGTCACCAAAACACAAGGCCGCATGTTGCATAAAGTGTTCTTGAACATCTTCAGAAGTTAAAGGCTTGTGCACTAATTTTCCGTTTAAATCTCTAATTTCTAAAGAGGAACCACCAAATAATTTGAATCTTTCGAACAAAAAACTCAAGGCCTCTGCACCTTCAGATTTAATTTTCAATTGCCATTGACGGTCACCATTTTCTTTAGTTGTCCACCAACCTGAATTTTCAGTGGTGATATTCACAAATGAAGCAACACCAATTCGGTAAAGCATTCCTTGCTTGTCTCTCAAAGCGTCTTCTGCTCTTAATTGATCCATATCGGGAGCAGGTAAAATTGTTGTGGGAACTTCCTTGCTTACTTCAAATTTTTGAATCACAGGGATAAATTGTTGGGCGTTAATACTTAATGCTGTTGCAACAAAAAGAAAAACAGATAAGAGTAATTGTTTTTTCATAGTTTATGTGTTTTGAGTAATTTCACACAAATATATCTTACAATTTTAATTAAACAAACATGATTTCAATTTGCTTAGTAGAAGATGAGAAGAGTTTAAGGGATATGATTCAGTTGAATTTAGAGCTTGAAAACTATGCTGTTACTACTTTTCAGGATGGTAAAGAAGCGTTAAATGTTTTTGAAAAAAAAATTGATTTTAATTTAATTATTTTAGATGTAATGCTTCCATTCGTCAGTGGTTTGGACTTATGTCGATTCATTCGTGAAAAAAGTAACCTTCCAATTTTGTTTCTTTCTGCAAAAGGAACGACTTCAGATAGGGTAAACGGTTTAAAATTAGGAGCTAATGATTATTTACCAAAACCGTTTGATTTAGAAGAATTATTGTTGAAAGTTCAGATTTTAACTCAACAAAATTTGGGTATTAAAGAAATTTTATCTTTCAAGATTGGTGATTTTAGCATTGATTTAACAAGTTTCGAAGTGAAAGATAGATCGGAAAAAATGGTTCATGTTTTTTCTAAACGAGAGGTTGAACTTCTAAAATTATTTAAAGAAAAAGAAAATAATGTAATTTCAAGAAATGAAATTCTAGATAGAATTTGGGGTAAAGATCAATTTCCTACATCTAGAACCATTGATAATTATATACTTGTTTTTCGTAAAATTTTCGAATTCGACCCAAGAAATCCGATTCATTTTCACTCAATCAGAGGTGTTGGTTATAAATTTACACCTGAAAAATCCACCTAGTATTTTTTTCTTCGACCGAGCTTTTTAATTTGTTGAGCATCGAGCCAATAAATGACTTTCATTGAAAAACTATTCGTTGGTCCATTATTTAAGGTACTAGAGAAATTTCGCCAGAATAAATCATCCACACGTTTATCTTGCGTAAAAATTGAATTCTTCCAAACAACATTGATTTCAGAGCCAGGAAGGAAAACCCAACGATATTGTAAATCAATCGTGAAAGCATTATAGTTGACATTATAAGCCGGTTTTCCCGAAACATCTAAGCCTGTATAAGTTGGAAATTCTGCCAAACGTCCGTCTTCTTCAAGTGTGTAAAAAGATTCATAAACTATAACAGAACGATAATGTCTCAATCGGAAAGTCAATCCCATTCTATTGGTCATATTATAATCTAAACTTATAGCGCTTACAGAATTGATGCGATCTCTTTTTCCAAAGATTTGTTTATCGGTCGTATCTGCAATTGGAACTCCAAAAGGAAAAGCATAGCCTTGAGAATTAAGTTGATAGTCTTGCGACCAACTTGGAATAAAAAAAATACGATCACTTAAACGAAATCGCGGAGTAATATAATAATCGTATTCCGACCAATCGTCTCTGTCTAAAAAACCATAATTCAAACCTGCATCTAAAGCAATCTTTTTTTGATAATTTGAAGAAATCCATCCGCCAATTGTTCTCCAGCGAGGTGCAATAAACAACTGTCCATTTCTAGATTCAAAATAATCATTGAATTCGCTAAACGAGCCATTAAATCGTATTCCTACTGCATCAAACTTTTTGGAAACCAAAGTCAAGCTGGAATTGAAATAAGTTGCTGTATATACATTTGGACTATACAAACGATTGTAAGAAACAGAAGCGTTAGCTATTATTTTATTTAATTTCTGCCATTTTGGTTTGAAATTACGATAGCCACCGCTGACGTCTAAAATCCGTCGATTATTAAACGTATTGAATCCTAAATCATTCGGATCATAAGTAGCTGATTCTTCTAAATAATTACTTCCAAAAATAAAACTACCGCGAACTTTCCCTGCAAAAATATTTAAGTTGTGACCAAATTTTGAATTGTAAATGTCGCTGATAGCTGAAAGCGCTGTACCTCCTGAGAAATTATAGGTATTATCTTTTGTGTTTAAATTGAAGTTTAATCCTATTACATTGGCGTCTTCAAAAGCTCCAACACGCCAAACATTAGTGTTCG
>Ga0247833_1003504_pt1 | contig 20881 bp, 8 predicted proteins | sample LaCruzMarch2015__7_FD_187117 | JGI IMG/M metagenome (GOLD analysis project Ga0247833, IMG submission 187117) | Freshwater microbial communities from meromictic Lake La Cruz, Castile-La Mancha, Spain - LaCruzMarch2015_8m | ecosystem: Environmental > Aquatic > Freshwater > Lake | place: Spain... | reverse complement strand
GTGAGGATGCCTTCGCCGCCTTGGCGGCGGCCTGTTTACCGTGAGCACGGAAACACCTTACTCCCTCCGGCGGTGGAACCCGTGGCCCGCGCAGTGGCAAAGCGAGGGGTAGCAACGTGTTGGTCGAAGCGCTGTTTTTTGTTCTGTGTTCTGCCCCGCGCGAATATCCACCTGCGCGGCGGGTTCCACTTGACGCGTCACGACCACGCCCTTCCCCCGGCGGCCGGGGGCTGCGCCCTTGTCCGATCCCCGGCAGGATGGTTGGATCTGGCAGATGGGCAGCAAACCACGCATGGAGTTCCGGGGATCGGGAGTGCGAGGTTTGCGGGACCGTTTGCGGCAACTCGACGACCGCTGGCCGCTGCTTGAACCGCTGCCCGTGACGCGCTTCCTTGGGCAAAGCTTCGGCATTTCCAATGTTAGTGCCCACCGTGTGCTGGCCCAGTTGGCGACGGACAATGTGATCTGGCGTGCGCCCAACGGGCGGTACTTCCGCACTGAAGCCCGCCGACTGATCGAGCGGCCACCTCCGGTAGCCTGCCTGTTGCGGCGCCTCGAACGCTGGACCGAGGTCGGCCGACGCATCATGCAGGGCGTGGACGAGGCATGCGGCGCGATGGACCGGGCTCTCCTGCTCGTACATGACCGGGCCCTTTACCGACAGGCTGAGGCCACCAGCCCCACCGAGACCGGTTCGGACGCCGCCCTGACCACCAGCCTCGAGGACTTTTTGGTCCTCCACGGGCAAGGGTCAGCCGGTGTGCTGCTCGACGAGTTGTGGCCGGACCGCGTGCTGGCCGGGTTCCGCAGCCGCCTCCGACACGGCGTCGTGCTCTACCGCTCCACCAAGTTGCGCTGGCTCGGGCAAGTCACCGTCGATGCCCGTCGCACCGCCCAGCTTGTCATCGACCATGCCAAACAACGCGGCTTCCAAAGCATTTTCACCGTTTACCCGGATTATGGGTACCAGCCGGCCGAGGAAGCAGGCGCGGCGGTGGCCGCAGCATGCAAGGCGCATCGGGTGCCGCACCGCAGGGTAGCTTTCCGTTCGTCCACGCAACTCGACATGATTCTCCGGGCGCGGACCGGCTCGGGGCAACGCACCCTCATCGTGGCCACCGAAGACAATCTGGCGCTGCAAATCGATCAGTTCAGGCTCGCCTTGAAGCCGACGCGACGCAACTCAACCGGCCTGCTGTCCACGATGGGCACGAGGCTGGTCCGCGACCGAGGAATCACCAGCGTGGGTGCCGATTTCCACGCCCTCGGTGTCGCGGCGGCCCGCCTGGCCGTCGAGGGGCGAGCGGCGCGAATCGCCGTCCGCCCGGAACTCGCCCCCGGGGAAACCACCTGACGAGGCGCGGCCGGGCTTGACGTAACAAACCACTTTTTGTTACGTAAACCCTATGGTGCGAGTCCTGCTCTGCGGCTTCGGCTACATGGGCCGCTTGCACGCGCGCGTGCTGGGGGAACTGCCCGGCGTCACCCTTGTGGGCGTGGTCGATCCGCGCGGCGCGGACGTCCGCGAAGAGTTGCGCCGGTCGGGCAGTATGGCACCCGTCTTTACCGATTTGACCCAAGCCTTGACGGATACCGCGTGCGAGGTCGTCGATATCTGCCTGCCCACCGACCTGCACCGCCGAGCGGCCGAGACAGCCCTGACCGCCGGACGGCATGTGTTCTGCGAAAAACCGCTGGCCCTTAACGTGGTCGATGCCGAGGCCACTGTGCGGACAGCGCGCGAGACCGGACGTCAACTTATGGTCGGGCATTGCATCCGGTTTTGGCCCGAATACGAAGTCCTGCACGATCTGGTGCGTTCCGGAGAACACGGAGACCTCATGTCGTTGAGCCTCAGCCGCCGCAATGCCCGGCCGGACTACGCCGTCGGCGCTTGGACCGATGATCCCGCGCGTTGTGTGGGCGCGGCTCTCGACATGCACATCCACGACACGGATTTTGTCTGCCATCTGCTCGGCTCCCCCCGGGCAGTGTCCGCCCGGGGACGACGCGAGCCCACGGGATGGAACAGCATTGCCAGTCTTTACGACTTCGGCCCGGACGGGCCACTGGTATTTGCCAACGGGGCTTGGAATTATCCACCGGGTTGGGGCTTCCAGATGAAGTTCAGCGCCGTCTTCGAACGCGGCGCCCTCGATTACGACTCGCGCGGGGAACCCACTCTGCTCCTCACCGTCGGAACGCAAACTCCGCGGCCGGTGGCTTTGCCAGCTGATCGCCCCGATGGATACCATGGCGAATTGGCTTATTTTTTCTCGCGCTTGCGAGAGGGGCGGGCTGTGGAAAAAAGCACCGGCGGCCAAGCCGCCGAGTCGCTGCGCGTCACTCTGGCCGAGATCGAATCCGCCGCCCGCGGCGGAAGGGCCGTCTCACTTCAATAAAACAACACCATGCAAAAAATCATCATCGCTGGATTCGGATTCATGGGCGGCATGCACGCCCAGGTCTACCGCCAACTCCCCGCGGCTCGTCTGGCCGCGGTCGTGGACAAGAACAAAGCCACCGCAACCCGCGCCATGGCCAAGCTCGGGATCAAAGCCCCGCTCTTCGCCGATCTCGACGCCGCCCTGCGAAGCATCCCCTGCCATGTCGTGGACATTTGCCTGCCCACCGACCTGCACACGACATTCGCTCTGTCGGCCATCAAGGCCGGAAAACACATCTTCTGCGAAAAACCCCTCGCACTGCTTCCGGCGGACGCGCAGAAGATCGCCACGACCGCCCATGCCGTCGGCGTGGCCGGCCAAGTCGGACAGTGTATCCGCTTCTGGCCCGAATACGTGGCCCTGCGTGATTTTGTCCGTCGCGGGCAAGCCGGCCCCTTGCGCAGCCTCACTCTGCAGCGCCGCTCGATGCTGCCCTTGCACAGCGTGGGCCGGTGGTTGCTTGACCCCAAACGTTCCGGCGGTGCCGCTCTGGACCTGCATATCCACGACACGGATTTCATCGTCTCCCTGCTCGGCCGTCCCCGCGCGGTCCGTTCGCACGCCACCTTTGACGGCCATGGACCCAGCCACATTTTAACGACCTACGATTACCCCGGTGTGGCCGTCGCTGCGGAGGGTGGCTGGAACTACCCGCCGAAATGGGGATTCCAAATGGCCTTCCAAGCCGTCTTTGAAAACGGTGCCGTCGAATATGACAGCGGCGCCTCGCCCACACTGACCGTCACCCTCGGGCGCACCGCCAAGAAGCCATTGCCTTTCAAAGAGCCCGCCATCGGACGCTCCGCCTCAGGCACCGGAAACATATCCTCGCTCGGCGGCTACTTCAACGAACTGCAATACTTCATCGATTGCCTGGAAAAAGGACGTCTCCCCGCTGAAGCCACCTTGCTCCAGGCGACAGAGAGCCTGCGCGTAGCCGTCGCCGAACTCGCTTCCGCCCGCGCTGGCGGACGCATCATCAAACTCTGAACCGAAGTCACGATATGAAAAAATCCATCAGCACCTGGTCGTTCTACGGACCGTGGAACTACACGCAAAAACTCGCCCTGGCCAAGGAGGCCGGCTTCGCCGGCTTCGAACCCGACTTGAGCGAAGACGGTCCGGTCAATTTCACCGCCACAGCCGCCGATCTGGCGGCGCGGCGCAAGGAGGCGGAACAGGCCGGGCTGGTCTTGAGCGGCCTCGCCACCGGTCTTTATTGGGGGGCCAACCCCGCCAGTGCGGACCCGGCCGTACGCGCCAAGGCCCTCGAAATCGCCCGGCGACAGATCCACTGCGCCGGCGCCCTCGGCATCGAGGCCATCCTCGTTGTCCCCGGCTCGGTCGCGGCAGACTTCATCCCCGGATGCGAGGTTGTCCCTTATGACACTGCCTTCAGGCGTGCCCGTCAATTCATCGAAGCCGCGCTGCCCGATGCCGAGAAACACGGCGTCACACTCTGCGTGGAGAATGTCTGGAACAAGTTCCTCCTCAGCCCGCTGGAAATGCGCGACTTCATCGACAGCTTCGGCAGCGAACGCGTTGGCGCTTACTTCGATGTCGGCAACGCGCTGGCCTTCGGCTATCCCGACCAATGGATCGACATCCTCGGGCCGCGAATCAAGCGCGTTCATTTCAAGGACTACCGCCGCGCGGTCGGTTCAGTGGACGGCTTTGTTGATCTGCTGTCTGGCGACGTTGACTGGCCGGCAGTCGTCGCCGCCCTCCATCGCGCCGGCTACGACGGCTGGGTCGCGGCGGAAATGATCCCGCCCGTCCCGTTCTACAAACACTCCCCTGAAGTCTTGATCCACAACACCTCCCGCGCCATGGACGCTATCCTCGCCCTTTGATCCGTTGGCCCAGCCATCGCGGCAGTATGAGCCTCGCCGCCGAAGCGGCCATCAAGCACCCAAAGTTACCCAAAGCCGACCGGGCCAGCGCCTTGGCCGTGAGATCCCAAGCCCGCCAGCCGGTGAAAAGATAAAACCCGAGCGCTCCGCCAAGGATCAGGGCGAAGACGAGCACCGGGGTCAAGACCCAGAGGCGACGCAAGATGTTCGTCACTCAGCAGCGGACCCGTCGCCTCCCGCCACCAGCGCAGGAACAAGTTCCCCACCGCGGAGACGGCGCGGCGCAAGATACCGGGGTTTTCTTCGGGCGTAAGTGAAGCACCCGCACGTTGCCGTTCGGGTGCTTCCCGGCTCCAAATTGTCAACGTGGAGGCATCAAACGCTTTCCCTGCGGCGCCGGCGCCATCCAGCGTAGGCCGCACCACCCGCAAAAATGGCCATCGCGGCCCAGGTGCCGGGCTCGGGAATGGGCGCGGAGTTGTAGGTGACGTAGAGATTTCCACCGGCCTGCCGCACCCCGAAGTAACCGCCGTCCAGTGGGTTGCTGAATCCCCCTGTGCCATTGGTCGCCCCGACGTTGACCGCGAAGTGCGCAGCGTTGAAGCCCGTGATGTTACTCGCGGTCGCGGCAAGCCATTCGTAGTTGTTGGCAGAATTGAAATCCGTGATGTTCCCGTTCGTTGGGGGCGAGGCGAGCGACCAGAGGTTGATATTAAACTGGCTGCTCGGCGTGAGCGCCGAGAGATTCAGCGTGCCAGCCACGCTGAGCAAATCCCAGGTGGTACCCGCGACGGCACCGGCGGTGTTGGTCGTGCCCATGACCTGCCAGTTGTAGTCGCCGCCCCCGTTCCAAGTCACATTATTGCTGACGGTGAGCTTCCCGATTCCGTCGATTCCGGGCGCGACAGTTCCGCTGACCGAGGTGGATCCCCCGATAAAGCCGGTGCCGCCAAGAGATCCGCCAGACGCGACGGTCACCGGACCCGAGCCAGTCGCGGAACCCGAGCTATTGCCGACGACCAGCAAGCCGGAGTGGATGGTCGTGGATCCGTCATAAAGATTGCCGGCGGCCTTGGAGAACAGGACGGTCCCGGCATTCGTATGAGTCGCATTCCCGATTTCCAAGTTTGCCGTTCCGCCATCGTCACGCAGGTGGCCGCTGACCGCCAGCGTTCCCGAAGTCGTTGTCGACCTCAGCACCGTGGTGAAGTCTCCCAGAAACACCTGACCCGCATAGGTGGATGTCCCCGCCGCCATGTTTTCAATCTTGCGGCTTGAGGCCGCTGCGGCAAGAAACGCGTTGTTGCCGATCGTTGCCCCATTCAGGGCCAGGGTGTGATCACCCGCACTATCCCCAAGGTTGATATTTGCCGCAACACCGAAAGGATTTGCCACCGCATTGGCCTGAACGGTCACATCCGTCCCGCGAATGAAAAATCCATACGCGGTCGCTCCAGCCCCCGCCGCGTCCAGAATCAAGCGGCCGCTGCCGATTGTGAGGAGGCTTGATCCGGTCGTCCCAAGCCCGGCCGATCCGCCCAAGGTCAACTCGGCTCCGGTGTCCAATTGAAAGAATGTATTCCCTCCGAAGGACAAAGCTCCGGCGATGGAGGAATTCCCGATGGCCTGGATGGTGTTTGCACCGGTGGTGGTGATCGCTTTGGGCAAGGCAATGCCGCCATCCAATTGAAGGACCGTCCCCCCTTGCAACTGCACCCGGTCCGCATTTGCGGATGAACTGCCCAAGGCGTTGTTGTTTCTCACCCGAACAACCCCGTCTGCCACATCGATCAAACCGGTCAGGCCGGTATTGTTGCCACTGATGGACCGGCTCCCACCCCCCGAGAACGACAGCCCCGTCGATCCCGACAGGGCGGATGAGATGGTCGTTCCGCTTCCGGTTCCCGAAATGGCGCCGCCGGTCAAGGCGATGGTCCCTCCGCGGAGCTCGTAGAAGCTCGAGTTGAAAGTGAGCCCGGCAGCGCTCTGTGTGCCATCGACCGTCACGATGCCAGCCGTGTTTGAGAAGACAGCGATGCCCGAATCCCAGACCACGTCGCTACTCCCATTATACCAATTGGCCGTCCCCGCGTCCCATGTCCCAGCGCCACCCGCCCCGCCAGGGCCCCAAGTCAGCTAGGCCTGTGCTGGCATGACCGCCATCAAGACGCTAATGATTGTTATTGCTGCTTTGCCTGCCATTGCGGTCGTTTTCATCGTTTTTGTTTGGGGGGTTGGTGGAGGGTTGGGTGCTCAGGAAATAAATGTGGATAGGCTGTAACATGTCAGTGGTCAATATTTTTTGCGCAAATTTTACCAGTCCCGAGCGCGTTGTCTTTACGACGTGCTCCGACCCTCAATGGGACGCCGGGGAAAGCTACGGCCAAGATGATACTGGTGGGTCGCCATCGTGAACTTCTCCTATGCCTTAACATGTCAGCGGTTAATATCTTTTGCCGGAATTTGCACCCGGTCCGGAGGAAAACCCGACTTCGTTGCAAGCCGCCAGATCGGACCACCCGAGGCTCAGGGTGCAACCGCGCGGTAGAAGCGCTTCGGCTCCGACGGCGTGAAGACCCACGGCGAAGTCGCACCGGGCACGGGGAGCCACGGTCCGTTGACCAGATCGGCGGTGGACTGCAGCGAACCGTTCGACCAGATCAACTCGAGATTGCTGCCATTGCCCGTGATGGCGATGGCGGGTGTGGGCGTGGTGAATTCCAGCTGGTTGCCGTTGATCCGGAACTCACCGTCCAGGTTGGGCGCCAAGTTGGTGTAGCTGAAATCGCTGGCTGAAAAATCCGTGGTCCCGTCCCATTTGGCCAGGATATACGTTCCCCTTTGACCGGTTCCACGGAAGTCGAACCGAAACACCGAACCTCCGGACTTCCGGAAATCTCCGGAGATCCGGAGATGGTCGGAGGCCGGGGCCCGGCCCAACTCGAAGGCCCAGCTCCGGCCGCCGCTCCACTTCACATCGTTGTTGACTCTGAGTGTCCCGATTCCCCCGATGCCGGGCGCGACACTTCCGCTGACAGAGACCGGTCCCCCGATAATCCCCGTGCCGCCGAGGGTTCCTCCGGAGCCGACGGTGACAGCACCCGATCCGGTCGAGGAGCCGGAGGTATTGCTCACGGCGAGCAAGCCGGAGTGGACGGTCGTGGATCCGTCATAAAGATTGCCCTCGGCTCTGGAGAACAGCACCGTCCCGGCGTTCTGGTGCGTCGCATTGCCGATTGCCAAGTTTGCCGTTCCGCCATCGTCACGCAGGTGGCCGCTGACCGCCAGCGTTCCCGAAGTCGTTGTCGACCTCAGCACCGTGGTGAAGTCTCCCAGAAATACCTGACCCGCATAGGCGGATGTCCCCGCCGCCATGTTTTCGATCTTCCGGCTCGAGGCCGTTGCATAAAGAAACGCGTTGTTGCCGATCGTCGCCCCATTCAGGGCCAGGGTGTGGGCACCCGCACTGTCGCCAAGGCTAATATTCGCCCCAACACCGAAGGGATTGGCCACCGCATTGGCCTGAACGGTCACATCCGTCCCGCGAATGAGAAATCCATACGCGGTCGCTCCGGCCCCCGCCGTGTCCAGAATCAATCGGCCTGTTCCGTCCGTGACGAGGGTTGATCCGGTGCTCCCAAGCCCGGCTGAGCCTCTCAAGGTCAAGCCAGCGCCGCCGTCCAATTGAAAGACGGTCGTGCTCCCGAAGGACACAGCCCCCGAGATGGAGGAATTCCCGATGGCTTGGATGGTGCCTACCCCGGTGGTGGTGATCGCTTTCGGAAAGGCAATGCCGCCGTTCAACTGAAGAACTGTGCCCCCTTGCAACTGCACCCGGTCCTTATTTGCGGATGAACTGCCCAAGGCGTTGTTGTTTCCCACCCGAACAACCCCGGCCGCCACATCGATCAAACCGGTCAGCCCGGTATTGTTGCCGTCGATGGTCCGGCTCCCTCCGCCCGAAAACAGCAACCCCGACGATCCCGACAGGGCGGATGAGATGGTCGTTCCCGTTCCGGTTCCGGAAATAGCCCCGCCGGTCAAGGCGATGGTTCCCCCCTCGATCGTGTAGAAGTTCGAGTTGAAGGTGAGCCCGGCCGCGCTCCGCGTGCCAATGACGGTCACGGTTCCGGCCGTGCCTTGAAAGACCGCCGCACCCGCATCCCAGAGAGTAGCGCTTGATCCATTATACCAGTTGGCCGTCGCAGTATCCCAGATCCCTGAGCCACCGGCCCCGCTTGGCCCCCAATTCCGAGCCCGGGCGCGGGTCTCGACCGACTTGCCGGCCACCCGGACGTTGTCGATCACCGCACTGTTGTTGGCCGGATCCGGTCCAGCCAGTCCGATGCGAAACGCCAGATCGCCGCCGGCACCGACTCCGGCCGGCAGGGGAACCGTGGCGAGCGGCTGCGCCACTTGCCCGATCTGCTGCTGAACGAGCGTGCAGGTGCGCTTCCCGAAATCAACCGCCAGCTGCACATGGAACCAGCAATCGTAGGGCACACGAACCTCACTCACCACCCCGCCACCGCCCCCCGCCGACAGCTTCCACTCGCCGTTGATGGCTTCCGCCGTCGCCACGGCAGCGCCGTCGGTGGTCGCGATCGACAACTTCAGGGAGTTTCCGGAATTCAGATTCTGCCCCGGGATGATGATCGGAAAGCTGCCGCTTGAGCGGACGAACGCGTCAAGGTCAAAGGTGACGATGGAATCGGCACCGGCCTTGACCGATCTCGCCGGGACGGGTTGCAGCGTTCCGCGACGATTGGCCAGCAACGCCTGCGTTCCCTCGCGGTAAGAGGTGCCGCTGATCACCGCGAAAGCCCCAGCCTCGGACAGGCTCGTGGTCCATGCTCCATCCTGCGCCGCCTTCCCGTCCAGGTCTGTCCCGTTCTCATTCGCTTCGAAGTCATCCGCGAAAAACACTTCCGTCGCATCATCCTCGAACTCCAGGTCCGGCACCCAATCCACGGACACATCGTCAATGACCGTAGACGCACCGGACACACCCAGCGGCTGGAACAAAACCTGTTTGTAGGCCTTGTAGCTGGGCACGGGGATTTCCACATTCACCCCGTTCTGCATCGTCGTGCGCGGTGGCGGCGGCGTCAGCGCTATCCCTTGCGCCAACGGCTCCCCCTCCGGATCCCCCACCCGCACCGCATAGGTGCGGTCAACAAGGTTCACATCCATGATCAAGGCTGTCCACTTGCCGACCGGGATCGCCACGGGCGTCGCCACCCAGTTGGGCTCGCTCACGACTCGGCCCGTCGTGTACGACACCGTGCCGGTCTGGGGTGCCACCCGCATCCCCACATCCATTTCTCCCCCGCGATCCTCCAGGTAGGTGATCAGGCCGCTTTTCACGGACTCGCGATAGACCCACACCTGATACCGGCAACGACCGCTCGAGATCGAGGTGTCCAAGACCGCGGAGATATTGCTGCGGTCCGCATCCGATGCATGGTACCCGGTCAGCGTCGGGCCGCCCGCGCCGTTGCTCGTCAACCGGACCGCGTTGCCCGATGTCCCGCGGATGACTTGGCTTTGAATCAAGGGACGGCCGCTCGCCTGATCGCCAAAGGGATACCATCCCCCCGGACAGGCCCTCAGTTCCGGATCATACGCGACCAATCCCGCCGAGCCCGCCGGGGGCAGCTTTTTCGGGTCGTTAGGAAACGTGTCGAAATTCTGCTCAAGAAAACGAATCTCCCCAAGTTCCCGCAAATCCCTCATCCACTGGCTCCAGCGCTGGTACCATGCCGACGTATACAACTCGTACCAGACGTCCACGCGCCACCCGTCGGTCCCCGGCGGCGGCGCCGCATCAAAATACGGCCATCCTCCGGTGGCGATGACGCGAACTTCCGGATGCGCACTCTGCTCAATGTAGGCCTTGATCGTCTCATATGGGACCACTCCGATCCCAGCCCGCACGTGCGTGAGGTACCCTTTTTCTCCCGCGTCGGGATCGACCGTTCCCTCGAAGAATACCGGGGCCACAATCGCATCAATCAACCCCTCATCCACCCACGTCCGCCAGTCCAGCACCTGATTGCCCAGCGGCGGCCCCGCATAGTCTCCCGACAACGTGACCGCCACCTCGATCTCCGGATCAACCTCGTCGAGGGCCGCGCGTAGTTCACGGTAAAATTGCGTGATATGCTCGCCCCGCAGACGCCGCCAGTTTTCCACCATCGGATCATCAAGGCGAAAACCCGCCGCAAATACGTCGAACCTCGGATCGGTCAAAATATTAACCCCGTATTTCTCCTGCATCTCCTGCACCACCAGCGGGTTGAATCCGTATTGATCCGCCTTCAGCGGCGGATCCACCAGTTGGTTCACCTCGCTCCGCATGCACGACAAAAACCGCTTGATGCCCAGCTGCCTGGCCATGTGCACGAATTCCGATATCTTGGTCGCCCGTGCCTTCGGATAGGCATACTCCCGCACCATCCACAAGGGATTGCCCTGCCGGTCCCTCGTGATCCCCTCGGGCTCCTCCAGCAAATACTTGCTGACGTAGGACCAAGGAATCATCCGTCCGAGGCCCGGTGTCCCCACGTGCGCCGGCCCACCATCGCTGTAAATGTTCGGATGCCATGCCCACGCCTGAAAACCCAATGGCCTGCCGATTTGCTCCACCGCCTGCAGGACATTGTATCTGGCGTGCACCACATCCACGTAGTCCAACAGCAGCTGCAACCGCGGATTTTGTTGCGTGCTAGCGTTCCGACTAATCATGGGTTCATAATCCGCAAGATCGGTCCGCATGGTTACCCCAGTCATCCCCCGCGCCTGCCACCGCCGGATCGTTCGCTCCAACGCCTCCGGACTGTCCATCGAAGCGTCCGTGCCCGGCCCGTACAAACACACCACATCCCCCCAACTCGGGACCGCCCAACGCTGCTCCTCGGCCTGCACTGTTCCACCCAGAATTCCCGCCAAAATAATCAATTGGAAGCGCACTGACATGTTAGTTGTGTCCCGCCGAAATCCCACGCGTAAACACTACACTCAAAATGCTTCGTTGCTAATCAAATCATTCAGGGCGTTTTCGGTTTTTCGGTAACCGCGATAAAGACTGCCGCGGGACCGTGCACGGCGCCGGAGCGAATAGCGACTACAGGGCTTTCTTGACCTTGCTCCTCTTCGGACAGGGGGAAGCCCGCGTGTGGGGGGGAGCGATGCCGTCCCTTGCTTCGCCTGCCGGCGGCGGCGGGAAGATGAAGTGTGATTGGCCGAGGGCTATTCCGGCACCGCCAGCGACACGTCGTCAATGTAGCTGACGTTCCCGTCCGGATGAATGGGCACAAAGGACACCTGGCGAAGCGGCCCATTCATTTCAAAAGGAATTGATTCGGGCGCACTCTGCCCGTCGACCTGCACGGAATAGGTCATCGCACCGAAATCCATGGTCAGCCCGACTTTGGCCCAGACTCCCACCGGAATGCTGAGTTCGACCGGAGTCCACGCACCGTCCGTTCCCATCACCGCGAGCTTGCCGCCGTAGCTCCCGGAATTCGACACCATGATGGCAATGGTGTTCTGCCCGAGCGTTTTTTCATCGGTGCCGAAATGAACAGTGAAGCCGCTGTCATTGGTATCACGCAACACATGGAAGGTCAGCACGACCCGTCCGGTGTACAAATCCTCGGCCCAGCGTCCGATCAGCCAGAAATCCGCCGTCTCGACCGCCGCATCATCGCGCTGAATCCGTATGCTGAGGCCGCCGTTGCCCGCCGCTTCGTCTGCAGTCGCTCGCGGCGATGATTCCCGGTTGCCGAAGGACCTCCACTCTCCGCCCGTGTCGCCTTCGATCCCTTTCACTCCGGACCACTCCGGGTCGAAATCGTTGAAATCCTGCTCAAGAAGCATTTGGGATGCTGCACACACTTGCGCTGACAAACAGCACAACGCCATCACCACCGACAGGGAGGAGGACTTTGGCATCATGAATCGGTGGTCTCGGAGCCGTGGTCCTGGAGATCCGGCTTTCCTCTCAAAGCAAAGGGATGGCTCCGCTCAGACCCGGCGGCGGTAGGTCCTGAAGAACAGCAGGACCGCCGCACCGAGGATCAGAGCGTAAGTCGAGGGTTCGGGAACGACGTTCACGTAGAGCGCCTTGTCCTGGATGGTGAACTCGCTCGCGAGACCGCCGCCCAAATTGGTGCCGGTGAAGTCGAGGGATTCGAAGGCGGACGCGCCGGACCATTCGACGAGCTTATACCAGCCCAGTTCGCCGGTGCCGCCGAAGTCGAAAGCCCAAGAGGAGCCGCTGCCCTGCAGGAAGTCACCGCCCGTGATGGCGAGTCGGTCCGAAGTGCCCGCACCGCCCAGACTGGGACCAGCCGAGCCCAGCTCGAAGACCCAGCTTTGTCCGCTGTTCCAAGTCACATTGTTGCCGACGGTGAGCGTTCCGATGCTCCCGAATCCGGGCGCGACACTTCCGCTGACCGACACGGAACCCCCGATGATCCCGGTGCCGCCCAGGGCTCCACCGGAGCCGACGGTCACGGCGCCCGAGCCGGTCGCGGAACCGGACGTATTGCTCACAGCTAGCAAGCCGGAATGGACGGTCGTGGATCCGTCATAAACATTGCCGCTGGCCCTGGAGAACAGGACGGTCCCGGCATTCGTATGAGTCGCATTCCCGATTTCCAAGTTTGCCGTTCCGCCATCGTCACGCAGGTGGCCGCTGACCGCCAGCGTTCCCGAAGTCGTTGTCGACCTCAGCACCGTGGTGAAGTCTCCCAGAAACACCTGACCCGCATAGGTGGATGTCCCCGCCGCCATGTTTTCAATCTTGCGGCTTGAGGCCGCTGCGGCAAGAAACGCGTTGTTGCCGATCGTTGCCCCATTCAGGGCCAGGGTGTGATCACCCGCACTATCCCCAAGGTTGATATTTGCCGCAACACCGAAAGGATTTGCCACCGCATTGGCCTGAACGGTCACATCCGTCCCGCGAATGAAAAATCCATACGCGGTCGCTCCAGCCCCCGCCGCGTCCAGAATCAAGCGGCCGCTGCCGATTGTGAGGAGGCTTGATCCGGTCGTCCCAAGCCCGGCCGATCCGCCCAAGGTCAACTCGGCTCCGGTGTCCAATTGAAAGAATGTATTCCCTCCGAAGGACAAAGCTCCGGCGATGGAGGAATTCCCGATGGCCTGGATGGTGTTTGCACCGGTGGTGGTGATCGCTTTGGGCAAGGCAATGCCGCCATCCAATTGAAGGACCGTCCCCCCTTGCAACTGCACCCGGTCCGCATTTGCGGATGAACTGCCCAAGGCGTTGTTGTTTCTCACCCGAACAACCCCGTCTGCCACATCGATCAAACCGGTCAGGCCGGTATTGTTGCCACTGATGGACCGGCTCCCACCCCCCGAGAACGACAGCCCCGTCGATCCCGACAGGGCGGATGAGATGGTCGTTCCGCTTCCGGTTCCCGAAATGGCGCCGCCGGTCAAGGCGATGGTCCCTCCGCGGAGCTCGTAGAAGCTCGAGTTGAAAGTGAGCCCGGCAGCGCTCTGTGTGCCATCGACCGTCACGATGCCAGCCGTGTTTGAGAAGACAGCGATGCCCGAATCCCAGACCACGTCGCTACTCCCATTATACCAATTGGCCGTCCCCGCGTCCCATGTCCCAGCGCCACCCGCCCCGCCAGGGCCCCAAGTCAGCTAGGCCTGTGCTGGCATGACCGCCATCAAGACGCTAATGATTGTTATTGCTGCTTTGCCTGCCATTGCGGTCGTTTTCATCGTTTTTGTTTGGGGGGTTGGTGGAGGGTTGGGTGCTCAGGAAATAAATGTGGATAGGCTGTAACATGTCAGTGGTCAATATTTTTTGCGCAAATTTTACCAGTCCCGAGCGCGTTGTCTTTACGACGTGCTCCGACCCTCAATGGGACGCCGGGGAAAGCTACGGCCAAGATGATACTGGTGGGTCGCCATCGTGAACTTCTCCTATGCCTTAACATGTCAGCGGTTAATATCTTTTGCCGGAATTTGCACCCGGTCCGGAGGAAAACCCGACTTCGTTGCAAGCCGCCAGATCGGACCACCCGAGGCTCAGGGTGCAACCGCGCGGTAGAAGCGCTTCGGCTCCGACGGCGTGAAGACCCACGGCGAAGTCGCACCGGGCACGGGGAGCCACGGTCCGTTGACCAGATCGGCGGTGGACTGCAGCGAACCGTTCGACCAGATCAACTCGAGATTGCTGCCATTGCCCGTGATGGCGATGGCGGGTGTGGGCGTGGTGAATTCCAGCTGGTTGCCGTTGATCCGGAACTCACCGTCCAGGTTGGGCGCCAAGTTGGTGTAGCTGAAATCGCTGGCTGAAAAATCCGTGGTCCCGTCCCATTTGGCCAGGATATACGTTCCCCTTTGACCGGTTCCACGGAAGTCGAACCGAAACACCGAACCTCCGGACTTCCGGAAATCTCCGGAGATCCGGAGATGGTCGGAGGCCGGGGCCCGGCCCAACTCGAAGGCCCAGCTCCGGCCGCCGCTCCACTTCACATCGTTGTTGACTCTGAGTGTCCCGATTCCCCCGATGCCGGGCGCGACACTTCCGCTGACAGAGACCGGTCCCCCGATAATCCCCGTGCCGCCGAGGGTTCCTCCGGAGCCGACGGTGACAGCACCCGATCCGGTCGAGGAGCCGGAGGTATTGCTCACGGCGAGCAAGCCGGAGTGGACGGTCGTGGATCCGTCATAAAGATTGCCCTCGGCTCTGGAGAACAGCACCGTCCCGGCGTTCTGGTGCGTCGCATTGCCGATTGCCAAGTTTGCCGTTCCGCCATCGTCACGCAGGTGGCCGCTGACCGCCAGCGTTCCCGAAGTCGTTGTCGACCTCAGCACCGTGGTGAAGTCTCCCAGAAATACCTGACCCGCATAGGCGGATGTCCCCGCCGCCATGTTTTCGATCTTCCGGCTCGAGGCCGTTGCATAAAGAAACGCGTTGTTGCCGATCGTCGCCCCATTCAGGGCCAGGGTGTGGGCACCCGCACTGTCGCCAAGGCTAATATTCGCCCCAACACCGAAGGGATTGGCCACCGCATTGGCCTGAACGGTCACATCCGTCCCGCGAATGAGAAATCCATACGCGGTCGCTCCGGCCCCCGCCGTGTCCAGAATCAATCGGCCTGTTCCGTCCGTGACGAGGGTTGATCCGGTGCTCCCAAGCCCGGCTGAGCCTCTCAAGGTCAAGCCAGCGCCGCCGTCCAATTGAAAGACGGTCGTGCTCCCGAAGGACACAGCCCCCGAGATGGAGGAATTCCCGATGGCTTGGATGGTGCCTACCCCGGTGGTGGTGATCGCTTTCGGAAAGGCAATGCCGCCGTTCAACTGAAGAACTGTGCCCCCTTGCAACTGCACCCGGTCCTTATTTGCGGATGAACTGCCCAAGGCGTTGTTGTTTCCCACCCGAACAACCCCGGCCGCCACATCGATCAAACCGGTCAGCCCGGTATTGTTGCCGTCGATGGTCCGGCTCCCTCCGCCCGAAAACAGCAACCCCGACGATCCCGACAGGGCGGATGAGATGGTCGTTCCCGTTCCGGTTCCGGAAATAGCCCCGCCGGTCAAGGCGATGGTTCCCCCCTCGATCGTGTAGAAGTTCGAGTTGAAGGTGAGCCCGGCCGCGCTCCGCGTGCCAATGACGGTCACGGTTCCGGCCGTGCCTTGAAAGACCGCCGCACCCGCATCCCAGAGAGTAGCGCTTGATCCATTATACCAGTTGGCCGTCGCAGTATCCCAGATCCCTGAGCCACCGGCCCCGCTTGGCCCCCAATTCCGAGCCCGGGCGCGGGTCTCGACCGACTTGCCGGCCACCCGGACGTTGTCGATCACCGCACTGTTGTTGGCCGGATCCGGTCCAGCCAGTCCGATGCGAAACGCCAGATCGCCGCCGGCACCGACTCCGGCCGGCAGGGGAACCGTGGCGAGCGGCTGCGCCACTTGCCCGATCTGCTGCTGAACGAGCGTGCAGGTGCGCTTCCCGAAATCAACCGCCAGCTGCACATGGAACCAGCAATCGTAGGGCACACGAACCTCACTCACCACCCCGCCACCGCCCCCCGCCGACAGCTTCCACTCGCCGTTGATGGCTTCCGCCGTCGCCACGGCAGCGCCGTCGGTGGTCGCGATCGACAACTTCAGGGAGTTTCCGGAATTCAGATTCTGCCCCGGGATGATGATCGGAAAGCTGCCGCTTGAGCGGACGAACGCGTCAAGGTCAAAGGTGACGATGGAATCGGCACCGGCCTTGACCGATCTCGCCGGGACGGGTTGCAGCGTTCCGCGACGATTGGCCAGCAACGCCTGCGTTCCCTCGCGGTAAGAGGTGCCGCTGATCACCGCGAAAGCCCCAGCCTCGGACAGGCTCGTGGTCCATGCTCCATCCTGCGCCGCCTTCCCGTCCAGGTCTGTCCCGTTCTCATTCGCTTCGAAGTCATCCGCGAAAAACACTTCCGTCGCATCATCCTCGAACTCCAGGTCCGGCACCCAATCCACGGACACATCGTCAATGACCGTAGACGCACCGGACACACCCAGCGGCTGGAACAAAACCTGTTTGTAGGCCTTGTAGCTGGGCACGGGGATTTCCACATTCACCCCGTTCTGCATCGTCGTGCGCGGTGGCGGCGGCGTCAGCGCTATCCCTTGCGCCAACGGCTCCCCCTCCGGATCCCCCACCCGCACCGCATAGGTGCGGTCAACAAGGTTCACATCCATGATCAAGGCTGTCCACTTGCCGACCGGGATCGCCACGGGCGTCGCCACCCAGTTGGGCTCGCTCACGACTCGGCCCGTCGTGTACGACACCGTGCCGGTCTGGGGTGCCACCCGCATCCCCACATCCATTTCTCCCCCGCGATCCTCCAGGTAGGTGATCAGGCCGCTTTTCACGGACTCGCGATAGACCCACACCTGATACCGGCAACGACCGCTCGAGATCGAGGTGTCCAAGACCGCGGAGATATTGCTGCGGTCCGCATCCGATGCATGGTACCCGGTCAGCGTCGGGCCGCCCGCGCCGTTGCTCGTCAACCGGACCGCGTTGCCCGATGTCCCGCGGATGACTTGGCTTTGAATCAAGGGACGGCCGCTCGCCTGATCGCCAAAGGGATACCATCCCCCCGGACAGGCCCTCAGTTCCGGATCATACGCGACCAATCCCGCCGAGCCCGCCGGGGGCAGCTTTTTCGGGTCGTTAGGAAACGTGTCGAAATTCTGCTCAAGAAAACGAATCTCCCCAAGTTCCCGCAAATCCCTCATCCACTGGCTCCAGCGCTGGTACCATGCCGACGTATACAACTCGTACCAGACGTCCACGCGCCACCCGTCGGTCCCCGGCGGCGGCGCCGCATCAAAATACGGCCATCCTCCGGTGGCGATGACGCGAACTTCCGGATGCGCACTCTGCTCAATGTAGGCCTTGATCGTCTCATATGGGACCACTCCGATCCCAGCCCGCACGTGCGTGAGGTACCCTTTTTCTCCCGCGTCGGGATCGACCGTTCCCTCGAAGAATACCGGGGCCACAATCGCATCAATCAACCCCTCATCCACCCACGTCCGCCAGTCCAGCACCTGATTGCCCAGCGGCGGCCCCGCATAGTCTCCCGACAACGTGACCGCCACCTCGATCTCCGGATCAACCTCGTCGAGGGCCGCGCGTAGTTCACGGTAAAATTGCGTGATATGCTCGCCCCGCAGACGCCGCCAGTTTTCCACCATCGGATCATCAAGGCGAAAACCCGCCGCAAATACGTCGAACCTCGGATCGGTCAAAATATTAACCCCGTATTTCTCCTGCATCTCCTGCACCACCAGCGGGTTGAATCCGTATTGATCCGCCTTCAGCGGCGGATCCACCAGTTGGTTCACCTCGCTCCGCATGCACGACAAAAACCGCTTGATGCCCAGCTGCCTGGCCATGTGCACGAATTCCGATATCTTGGTCGCCCGTGCCTTCGGATAGGCATACTCCCGCACCATCCACAAGGGATTGCCCTGCCGGTCCCTCGTGATCCCCTCGGGCTCCTCCAGCAAATACTTGCTGACGTAGGACCAAGGAATCATCCGTCCGAGGCCCGGTGTCCCCACGTGCGCCGGCCCACCATCGCTGTAAATGTTCGGATGCCATGCCCACGCCTGAAAACCCAATGGCCTGCCGATTTGCTCCACCGCCTGCAGGACATTGTATCTGGCGTGCACCACATCCACGTAGTCCAACAGCAGCTGCAACCGCGGATTTTGTTGCGTGCTAGCGTTCCGACTAATCATGGGTTCATAATCCGCAAGATCGGTCCGCATGGTTACCCCAGTCATCCCCCGCGCCTGCCACCGCCGGATCGTTCGCTCCAACGCCTCCGGACTGTCCATCGAAGCGTCCGTGCCCGGCCCGTACAAACACACCACATCCCCCCAACTCGGGACCGCCCAACGCTGCTCCTCGGCCTGCACTGTTCCACCCAGAATTCCCGCCAAAATAATCAATTGGAAGCGCACTGACATGTTAGTTGTGTCCCGCCGAAATCCCACGCGTAAACACTACACTCAAAATGCTTCGTTGCTAATCAAATCATTCAGGGCGTTTTCGGTTTTTCGGTAACCGCGATAAAGACTGCCGCGGGACCGTGCACGGCGCCGGAGCGAATAGCGACTACAGGGCTTTCTTGACCTTGCTCCTCTTCGGACAGGGGGAAGCCCGCGTGTGGGGGGGAGCGATGCCGTCCCTTGCTTCGCCTGCCGGCGGCGGCGGGAAGATGAAGTGTGATTGGCCGAGGGCTATTCCGGCACCGCCAGCGACACGTCGTCAATGTAGCTGACGTTCCCGTCCGGATGAATGGGCACAAAGGACACCTGGCGAAGCGGCCCATTCATTTCAAAAGGAATTGATTCGGGCGCACTCTGCCCGTCGACCTGCACGGAATAGGTCATCGCACCGAAATCCATGGTCAGCCCGACTTTGGCCCAGACTCCCACCGGAATGCTGAGTTCGACCGGAGTCCACGCACCGTCCGTTCCCATCACCGCGAGCTTGCCGCCGTAGCTCCCGGAATTCGACACCATGATGGCAATGGTGTTCTGCCCGAGCGTTTTTTCATCGGTGCCGAAATGAACAGTGAAGCCGCTGTCATTGGTATCACGCAACACATGGAAGGTCAGCACGACCCGTCCGGTGTACAAATCCTCGGCCCAGCGTCCGATCAGCCAGAAATCCGCCGTCTCGACCGCCGCATCATCGCGCTGAATCCGTATGCTGAGGCCGCCGTTGCCCGCCGCTTCGTCTGCAGTCGCTCGCGGCGATGATTCCCGGTTGCCGAAGGACCTCCACTCTCCGCCCGTGTCGCCTTCGATCCCTTTCACTCCGGACCACTCCGGGTCGAAATCGTTGAAATCCTGCTCAAGAAGCATTTGGGATGCTGCACACACTTGCGCTGACAAACAGCACAACGCCATCACCACCGACAGGGAGGAGGACTTTGGCATCATGAATCGGTGGTCTCGGAGCCGTGGTCCTGGAGATCCGGCTTTCCTCTCAAAGCAAAGGGATGGCTCGCTCAGACCCGGCGGCGGTAGGTCCTGAAGAACAGCAGGGCCGCCGCACCGAGGATCAGAGCGTAAGTCGAGGGTTCGGGAACGACGTTCACGTAGAGCACATTGTCCTGGATGGTAAACTCGCTCACGAGTCCCTCGCCCAGATTCGAGCCGGTGAAATCGATGGATTCGAAATCGGAGGTGCCGGCCCATTCGACGAGTTTGTACCAACCAAGTCCGCCGGTGTCGGCGAAGTCGAACGTCCAAGCGGAACCGGTGCCCTGCAGGAAGTCGCTGCCGATGCCGACGATGGCGAGCAAGTCCGAGGCGCCGGGGGCACCGAGGCTCGGACCGGCCGAACCCAACTCGAAGACCCAGCTCTGGCCACCGTTCCACGTCACATCATTGTTCACGTTGAGTGTCCCGATGCCCGCGATTCCCGGCGCGACGCTTCCGCTGACGGACACGGAACCCCCGATGATCCCGGTGCCGCCCAGGGCTCCACCGGAGTCGACGGTGACAACACCCGATCCGGTCGCGGAACCGGACGTATTGCTCACAGCTAGCAAGCCGGAATGGACGGTCGTGGATCCGTCATAAAGATTGCCGCTGGCCCTGGAGAACAGGACGGTCCCGGCATTCGTATGAGTCGCATTGCCGATTTCCAAGTTGGCGGTTGTGTTATCATCGCGCAGATGGCCGCTGATTTCCAGCGTGCCCGAGGCGGTCGTCGACCTCAGCACCGTGGTGGTGTTGGCCGCGAAAGCTCCCAGAAGCAATTGACCGGAATAGGTCGACGTCCCCGCGGCCATGTTTTCGACTTTCCGGCTCGAGCCGTTTGCTGTGATCCACAGGTTGTTACCGATCGTCGCCCCATTCAAAGCCAGCGTATGGTCGCCTGGATTGGCATCGAGGAAGATATTCGCCCCAGCGGTGCCAAACGGATTGGCCACCGCATTGGCTTGGACGGTCATATCCGTCCCGCGGACGAAAAATCCATACTCGACCGATCCGGCCCCCGCCGCATCCAGAATC
>Ga0247833_1003503_pt1 | contig 20884 bp, 16 predicted proteins | sample LaCruzMarch2015__7_FD_187117 | JGI IMG/M metagenome (GOLD analysis project Ga0247833, IMG submission 187117) | Freshwater microbial communities from meromictic Lake La Cruz, Castile-La Mancha, Spain - LaCruzMarch2015_8m | ecosystem: Environmental > Aquatic > Freshwater > Lake | place: Spain... | reverse complement strand
ACAATTGTATAGGTCTTCGTGCCATGACCATCCTCTACCACAGGACATCCTATAATGCTACGATTATTTGGTCAGTTTGGTATCAGAGCTAGGATCGACTTCCTTACGACAAAAAGACATCACAACTTTGCCCGTATTGACCGGTCCCCACCCCGTAGAGAGCATTCTCCTGCGGCTACACCTGCGGCGTCCAGCGGTTCTTTCGGCGGATGACGGGCAGGTCGGCTTGGTTGAGATGCACGCCTTGGCGGTGGATATTGATCAGGATGCCGATGCTGGCCATGGCGACGAGCAGGCTAGATCCACCGTAGCTGACGAAGGGCAGCGGCAGGCCTTTGTTTGGAAAGACCCCGGTGGTGACCCCCATGTTCATGAGGCCCTCCAATCCGATCAGCAGAGTGAGGCCGAAGCCCAATAGCTTGCCAAAACGGTTCGGCGCGTAGGCGGCGATGCACATGCCGCAGATCACGATCATGACAAAGGCAAAGACGGCGACCAAGGTGCCACGCAGGCCCAGTTCCTCGCCGACCAAGGGAAGGATGAAATCGGTCTGCGCCTCGGCCAGCGAATACATCTTCACGCGGCCCTGTCCAGGACCGACCCCGCCAACACTGCCAGAACCAAAGGCGAGCGCCGCGTGTTGCTGCTGCCGCTGCTTGGCGGCGATCTCTTTCTGCTCCTTCTCGGGCAACTTGCTGAGGTCGATAAACTGGGAAATGACGGGCAACTCGGAGGCGAAACCATAGACGCGATACATGCGATTTGGAGTGATCCACACCATGACGGCGAGGGCACCGAGCGTGACCACTCCAATCAAGGGTATGAAGCGCAGCCGTGTGCCTGCGACGATCATCATGCCCATGCCGAGGAAGGCCGTGATGGTGGCAGAGCCGAGATCCATCTCGCCACCGATCAGCCCAGCGAACAGGAGCAGTAAGGCCGTGGGGACGACGAAGCCCTTGCCAAACGTGCGGGCGAACTGTTCATGCTTGGCAAACCAAGCGGCGAGCACGATGACGAGCACCATCTTGGCGAACTCAGACGGCTGCACGCGCGCCCCCTCCATGCCCAGTGATTGCAGACCGATCCAGCGCCTAGCGCCATTCTTCTCCACCCCCACGCTAGGCACGTAGCACAGGATCAGGGTGATCACGGCAATGCCGAAAAAATACCACCGCCAGCGAAGCAGGCGCTCGTAGTTCATCATGGCCAGCGCTATGCAAACGCCCAGCGACGCCAGTAGCGACACACCCTGGCGAATGACCATGCTGTAATCGTCTACCTGCCCCTTCGCGGTGTAAAAACTAGCACTGGCCAACATGACAAAACCAATGACCAGCAGAGCGATCACCGAAAGAGACAGAAGGAGAACACTGCGTTTGGCGAGCATAGCGAGATGTCGGGTGGAAGGAGTAATGGCCGCCGCTATTACCAGCGGCACACGCCCCGAATCATCCCAGGGAAGTCCTGGTGTCTGGAGCTGAGTTAACGAGGGATGCTGAGGGCCCTGCCCAAGCGCAGGGCATTGGCGTTCTTGATGCCATTGGCCTGCATGAGAGCCTTTTCGCTAACCTTGTAGCGACGAGCGATGCCGTAAATGGTGTCGCCCTTCGTTACGGTGTGGCGGGAAGGTGTGGCGACCTTCTTGGTCGGAGCGGCCTTGGAAGGAGTCGTCTTCTTCTGGACGACCGTCGATGTAGGCGAGGTGCGCTTGGCTTCTTTTTCCAAGGACTTGCGCGCATCGGACGGGGTCATCACAGGCTTCGGCGTGGAGCCCAGCGCCACGGCCTTTTCGACCTTGGCAGGCTCGGCCTTGGCCGGAGACGGCTTGGACTTCTCGGGGGCCGCGACTTCTGCCTTCGGTGCCAGCGGGGCGGTCATCGGCTTCGCCTCTTCAACCACTGCAGGGGCAGCAACCGGCAGGTCCACCACCGTAGTGGAGCCCGTGGTCAGCAAGCTCTGCGGTAGCACGGCCGAGGGTGCGGTGGACACGACGCCACCGGCTGGCGAAATCTGCACTGGCACAGCCGCAGGCACCACATCAGTGATGGGCGAGGTCGCCGTGAGAGTAGGCACTTCTTGAACAGGGCTCTTCGGCTCGCTGGCCACGGTCTTGGGGGCCGGTGTCGGCGCTGGCGCAGCACTCTTTGGAGCGGACTTGGAGCTTGTCGCTACAGGCTTCGCATCTTCAGGCTGGCCGACGAAGTCATAGATGATCACACCGCCGATGACGACGACATGGATGAAGAGCATGACCACGAACATGCGGGCTAGGCCTTGATTGGGTTCATTCTGCGGCCACTCGCGCTCTTGAGTGACGGTGGCGGCGACACGGAGGCGCTCGCGTTCATTGCTGCGCATCAGCACGGATTTGGTTTGGCGGCTCATGGTAGTGTGGTGGTTGTCGGATTGATGTTGTTAAGAAAGACGCAGGACAGCTGTGCGGAAGTGCTCACCGCGCTCGGCGTAACCGGAATACATGTCGAAGGATGAAGTACCCGGGCTGAGCACCACGGAGTCGCCCGACTGGGCAGACTGAGCGGCCAGCTGAACGGCGTGGTTCATGTCGGTCGCCGATTGGCAAGGCACGAGGTCGCTGAACTGGGCACGCAGCTTTTCCCCGATCTCGCCAATGGTGACGAGCGCACGCACCTTGCCCGGAATAGCGGCGCGCAGGGGAGCATAATCGAGGCCCTTCTCCTTGCCGCCCATGATGAGCACCAGCGGAGACTCCAACGAGCGCACGCAGCTTTCCAGTGCATGCAGGTTAGTGGCTTTGCTGTCGTTGATGAATTCGATGCCTTTCCACTCACGCACCAACTCGCAGCGATGCTTTGGTGGCTCGTAGCTCTCAATGGCTGCAAGCATGGGCTCAAAGCCAATGCCAAGCACCCAACCGACGGCGAGCGTGGCCAGGATGTTTTCCATGTTGTGCTTGCCACGCAGGCGCAGATTGCGTGCTTTACCAATAAGCTTGCCCGCGTGCAAAAAGCTGCCGCCGCGATACTCGAAGTCTGCTGCCTCATGCGCCGAGAAGGTGATCGTCTTGGGCTTCAGGGCACCGAGGCGAGTGACTTCCTGCGCATTGATAATGGCGAAGTCTTCAGCGATCTGGTTCTCGAAAATGCGGAACTTGGCGGCGAAATACTCAGCCTCACTCGGATAACGATCCAGGTGGTCCGCTGCGAAGTTCAACCACAGGCTAATATGCGGGCGGAACGTGCTAATGGTTTCCAACTGAAAGCTGCTGACCTCGAGCGCCAGTTGGTCGTAGGGCGTGTTGCTCAGGATCACCTCGCACAAGGCCATGCCGTGATTGCCACAAGGCACGGAGCGCTGACCACAGCCATTGAGCATGGTGCTGAGCAATTCGGTCGTGGTGCTCTTGCCATTGGTGCCGGTGATGGCGACCATCGCCATGTCAGTGAGCGTGAAGCCGAACTCCATCTCGCCTGTCAGCGGTGTGCCTGCGTCGCTGAATTTCTTCGGCAACGGCCAGTTCACATCCAAGCCCGGGCTCAAGATAGCGAGTTGATACTCACCCTGCGCGATGACGGCAGACTTGGCCACCTCACCGACCATCACGTTCAAGCCATCGGCCTTAGCAGCATCGATGTTCTTGGCCAGCTTGGCAGGATCACCTTCATCGAACAAGGTCACACGCGCGCCGTGCTTCACTGCCAAACGCGCAGCCGCAAGGCCACTGCGTGCGGCACCGAGGATGGCAATGTGTTGACCTAAGAAGTTCATAATTAGCGGAGTTTCAGCGTGGCCAGACCAAGGAGAGCAAGGATGAGCGAAAGAATCCAAAAGCGAGTGATGACCTGGTTCTCGACCCAGCCACCGAGTTCAAAGTGGTGATGAATGGGGGCCATGCGGAAGACGCGCTTGCCGCGCTTCTTGAAGCTGATGACTTGAATGATGACACTCAGCGCCTCCATCACGAACACACCACCAACGACGATGAGCACGATCTCCTGACGGCAACCGATGGCCAATGAGGCAATGCAGCCACCCAGGGCGAGCGAACCCGTGTCGCCCATAAACATGCGTGCCGGATGTGCATTCCACCAAAGGAAACCCAGGCAAGAACCCGCCAGCGCCATGGCCACGATGGCCAACTCCGCCGCCTGCGGATGATGCGGCACATGCAAGTAGTCCGCATAGAACGACGCTCCCGCTACATAGCTGAAAGCCGTATATGCCAATGCAGTCGTCAACGAGCAACCCGTGGCGAGTCCATCCAGTCCATCGGTCAGATTCACCGCGTTCGATGTGCCTTGGATGATGAGCACGTAAAGGACCACTGCGAAGATGCCCATGTCGGCGATCAACGGTGCTTTGAAGAAGGGCACATGCAGCTCGCGCATGTTCGACACCCCTTCGGCCCCACCACCCACGCCATAGGCAAACAACAGACCCACGATCAAGCCCACAGCTCCCTGCCAAGCCAGCTTAAACCGTGCATTCACGCCTTTGCTGTTCTTCTTGGCCACCTTCTCATAGTCATCCAGGAAGCCAAGAGCACCAAGCCCGACCGTGGCTAACAAGCAGGTCCAGACCATCACGTTATCCCAGCGCGCCCAGACCAGCACGGAGATCAGCAGAGCGCCAATGATCAGCACACCACCCATGGTCGGTGTGCCTGCCTTCTTGCCATGCAGCTCGAACAATTTGTTCACCTCTTCGGCCGTGCGGATAGGCTGGCCAATCTTGAGCGATATGAGCTTGCGGATCACACGTTCACCAAAAATCAGCGATAAGGCAAAGGCCGTGACCGCCGCTCCACCTGCGCGGAGGGTGTGATATTTGAACAGGTTGAGAAGTTTGTAGAGGATGCTTTCGGTGCCCCCCATCCAATCCCATGCGAACCAGTCGCGATGCTCGTATAGCCAGTAGATCATGCTGTTTGATAAAGAGTGAAGATCTTCTCCATGCAAGCTGAGCGGCTGCCCTTGAGCAGCACAAGATCACCTGCTGAGACATATGTTTTGAGATGCGCCGCGCAGTCCGCATGGTCCGCAAAGTGGGCTCCGTTGGCCACTTCGGAAATCAGTGCGGCATCAGAGCCACCCACGGTGAAGATGGCGTCGAGCCCTAGCTGCGCCGCATAGGCACCGACTTCACGATGGCCTGACTCGCCATGAATGCCCAGCTCACCCATCTTGCCCAGCACGGCGACACGACGCCCCTGGCACGCCAGCCCAGCCAGCGTGCGCAGACCTGCCTTCATGCTGTCAGGATTCGCATTGTAAGAATCGTCGAGGAAGGTGATGCCATCGTGTTGCTTGGTCTCCAGGCGCCCCTTGGTGATTTTCACCTCGCTTAGCGCAGCGACGATGTCCGCAGGTGAGATGCCCTGTGACCAGCCCAGCGCTGCGGCAAGTGCGGCGTTCCCCACCATGTGCTCGCCAGGAATCGGGAGGAAGGCATCGAAGCTTTCGCCACCAAAATTCAAGATGAAGCGGGTGCCATCGGCGGCTGCCATTAGCTCATGTGCTGACACATCCCCTGCTCCAATGCCAGCCTTCAGCACGCGGGCGTGACAACGTGCTTCAATCGCCGAGGTGAATTCATCATTCGCATTCAGCACCACCACGCCTTGCGCATGAACCGCTTCAGCCAGCATTCCCTTCTCCAAGGCAATCGCCTCGCGAGTGCCCATGTATTCGATGTGAGCCACACCAACATTGGTAATGATTGCGACATCGGGCTGAGCAATCGCCGCTAAGGGCGCGATCTCGCCTGGATGATTCATGCCCATCTCGAAAACGCCACAGGTATCGCCTTCGCTAAGCCCGAGAATCGACAGCGGCAGGCCGATGTGGTTGTTCAAATTGCCCGGTGTTGCGCAGACCTGATGCTTCTTCGCCATGACGGCACAGGCAAGGTCCTTGGTGCTCGTCTTGCCATTGCTACCGGTGATACCGATGACCAAGGGATTGTGCCAGGCGCGGTAGCCTTGCGCCAAGCGCTGCAGTGCCACAAGCGTGTCAGAGGTCTGAATAACCGCCGCGTTCAAGGGTTGCTCGGGGGCCGTGCTGACTAGCACAGCTGCCACGCCAGCCTGATCCACTTGCGTCAGGTAATGGTGACCATCGAAGCGCTCACCCGTCAGAGCCACAAACACCTCACCTGCAGCGATGTTGCGCGAATCCGTGCTGACCTTCGTCACCCGACGCGCACCATCGCCCCGCAGCGCGCCGCCGCAGAACTCTGATACTTGCTGGAGACTGATGGGCTTCACTGATTCCACCTCCTGACGTTGGGATCGATATTCTCGTCATCACGAAGCTGATTTCCGCGCTCTTCCCAGGCCTGCTGAGCATCAAGGCGCCGCTGACCAATCATTTCACGACGAGCGTTGAGCGCGATGCGGGCGACCCTGCGGTCGTCGAACGGATACTTCACACCACGAATGTCTTGATAGTCTTCATGTCCTTTTCCAGCGATCAATACGATGTCGCCTGGGGACGCATTGCTAATTGCAGAGCGGATCGCAACGGCGCGGTCGGGCACCTCGGCGAAGCTCTTGCCTGCAAAGCCCTTGCGCGTGTCGGCCATGATTTGAGCTGGGTCTTCCTCACGCGGGTTGTCGCTGGTCAGAATGCAAATATCACTCCCCTGCTCAGCCGCACGAGCCATCTGTGGCCGCTTCACACGGTCGCGATCACCACCGCAACCAAACACCGTGATGATGCGGCGAGGCTTGAGCGCTCGCAGGGTCTTGAGTACATTGATCAAGGCATCTGGCGTGTGCGCGTAATCGACGAAGACTTGGAACTTGTTCGAGTCCTCGCTCACACGCTCCAGGCGGCCTGGCACCTGCGGAGCGTTCTTCATGTGCGTGATGGCCTCGCGGAAGTTCAGCTTCATCGCATCCGCGGCACCGAGAGCCGCGAGCGTATTATAAACGTTGAAGTCACCAATCAATGGTGTGCGCACTAGATACTGGCGACCCTTGGCCTCCAGCTCGAACGAAGTGCCGGTGAGGTCGTAGCGAATGTTCATCGCACGGAAATCACAGCCCACGCTTTGACCATATTTGCTGATGCGCCCAGTGGTCTCGAAGCGCTGGTAGAGCTTGCGCCCCCAGAGGTCATCAGCATTGACGATCATCTGACCACTCGACTGCGCTGCCACGGCTTCGAACAGCATGGCCTTGGCGTCGAAATAGTTCTCGAAGGTGCCATGGTAGTCCAGGTGGTCCTGGGTGAGGTTCGTGAACACGGCGACGGCAAATTTCAAGCCATGCACACGATTCTGATGCAACGCGTGGGAGGAGACTTCCATCGCCAGCGCGCGGCAGCCGTTGCGGCGCATCTGGGACAGGTGCTCGTGAATCTCCAGCGACTCCGGCGTCGTGTGCGTGGCTGGCACCATCTCGCCACCGAGGTCATAGACGACGGTGCCCATCAAGCCACAGCGCATCAGCGCTTGATTGGCCAGATGGTGGATCAGGAAAGCAATCGTGGTCTTGCCATTGGTGCCTGTGACGCCTGCGATGGAGAGGTTACTGGCAGGATGGCCATAGAACACGCCAGAGAGCAGAGCGAGGGCCATGCGGGTGTCATACATATGCACCCATGGAGTGGTCACGTCTTCCGGTGGAGGCGTCTCGGCAACGATGGCCGCAGCACCCGCCGCGATCGCCTTCTCGATGTAGTCATGGCCGTCCACCTTCGCACCACGTAGCGCGATGAAGCAGGCCCCCTTTTTCACTTTGCGCGAATCGTAGGCCAAGCTGGTAACAGCTACATTCGCGTCGCCTGCAATGACGGGGCGATTGAGCGGTTCGGTGAGTTCACGAAGCGTCATTACTGAGCACCTCCCTGGGAATCCTGCAGCAGGCTGATAGAGTTTTGTCGGTCGGGGGCGATGGCCATGAGTTGAAAAGCGCGTCCCACAACCTTTGAGAACACGGGCGCTGCAAGCTTGCCGCCGTAAAGTTGGCCATGGTCGCTGGACTTCGGATCGTCAATCACGATCACGCAGGCGAGACGTGGCTTCTCTACTGGCGCGAAGCCTGCGAACGACACGACGAAATGACCGTCGGGATACTTGTCCTTGCCCTTGGCGTTGGCATCATAGCGCTGCGCCGTGCCCGTCTTACCAGCGACAGTGGCTCCTTCTACGGCGGCCTGCTTGCCCGTGCCTTCCACGACAGCAGCAGCAAGAGACTCGACCATCTTCTTCGCCGTGCTCGCCTTGCAAGCCTGCCGCACGACCACCGGGGCAACGACCTCCATGTGCTTCCGATCCGCAGTGACAATGCGATCTGCCAACCGTGGCTGCATGAGCACACCTTGATTGGCAATGGTGCTGACCACCATCGCCAGTTGCAGCGGGGTCACCATCACTTCATAACCCATGGCGATGCGTGACAGCGAGGTACCGCCATTCCACTTGTCCAAGGAACGCACGATGCCCGCAGACTCGCGAGGCAAACCAAGAGCGCGAGAGCCCAAACCGAATCGATTGATGTATTCAAAGAAGCGCTCTTCGCCAAGTCGCTTGGCAACCTTATAGGCTCCGATGTTGCTCGAGCGTGCCAGGATATTCTTGACGGATAGCGTCCCGTTGGACTCGTCGTCGCGCACCCAGACATCCTTCGACTCCTGGTAGTAGCCGTTGTGGCAGAAGAACTCGCTTTGCAAAGACACCACGCCTTGGTCCAGCGCGCCCGAGAGCGTGATGATTTTCATCGTCGAGCCTGGCTCGAAGACATCTGTCACGGCGATGTTGCGGCGCTCCTTGTCGCCATTAGGCAACTCTTGCACCACTGGGTGGCTAGCCATGGCCAAGATGGAACCTGTGGCTGGCTCCACCAGCACGCCCGTAATCTTGCGCGGCGAGTTCAACTCATATGCAGCCTTCAGCTCGTCCTCCAGCATCTGCTGCAAACGCATATCCACGGTGAGCAAGACGTGCTTGCCATGCTGCGGCGGCTGCACTATGCCCGCATAGCCAGGCAGGATGCGCTTGCGGTCGATGTCCTTCTCGACTTCCTCAAATCCGTCCACGCCATTGAGAATGGAATCCATGAACTGCTCCACACCATCAACACCTTTCCGTGGCAGCTCGACACCATCCTTGGTGATCTGCTTGCGTCGCACCAGACCGAGTACGTGAATGAGGCGATCATCCGCCGGGCGAAAACGCTCAGCCTTGGAGCGCTTGTAAACGACGCACAGATAATTGTCGGTGAGGAAGGTCTCGATGTTGCGCGCGGCCTGGTTTTGCAGGTCCTTGAGCAGGACCGGTGAAGCAAGACCACCCGGCTCCAACACCTGACTGAGGTCCCTTTCGGTCATACCCACCTGCGGTGCCAGCCTTGCTATTAAGTAGGCGCGGTAGGCTTCGACCAGCTGCGCTGGCGTCTGCGTTGGATCAAGCTTCTGCCCCTGTGCCTTCAGCACCTTGGCGTAGCTAGGGCGAATGTAGTTTGCATCCGCCAAGTGGGTCTTGTCGATGTAGAATTCGTGCAACTCGCGGTCCTGTGCCAGCAGTTCACCATTGCGATCCATGATCGAGCCGCGCAGGGCGGTCAGGGGCAGGCGCACCTTCCGCAGTTCGGCAGCTTCTGTCGCCAGCTTTTCATGCTGACGGACCTGCAACCACCAGAGGCGCGTGGAGATACCGGTGAACCCTAAGATCAAACCGCAGGCAACCCAGAGCATGCGCTTGCACACGCCTTGCTCCCGTCGCTGAAATTCAATCTGTGGGTGATGATGCATTCGTTACTCGTTCGTGTTGTTCTGAGCCAAGCGCCCATTCATCTCAGCTGAAGTCTCCACAGAGATGATCGTGTTCGGATCAAAGGGCTCCATGACAATACCATTGGCCTTCACGCTGGCTTCTAGCGCGTCTTCGGTGAGCAACTCCGACTGGCGACCCGTCAGGCTATTGATGTCACTTTCCATCTCGGCGATGTCGTGCTGCACTTGGCGCAGCTCGGTGTTCAACCGATGGGTAAGGTAGTGCATCTCGATCTCTTTGATCCAGCGCTTACCGACCAAGCCGCCCACGATCACGAAGAACAGAATGACCGGCATGCGGACACTGTTGCGATAGCGATGGCGATTGCGAATTCTCATGGCAGCAAGGGAAGTCGTTCCGCCACACGCAGACGTGCACTGCGAGAGCGAGGGTTGCGTTTGATCTCTTCTTCGGTGGCCTCGACCGGCTTGCGCGTTAGCACACGGAGGCAAAAATCAGGGTTGCGACGTGGCTCAGGCCACTCGGGGCGATCTGTGAACTCCTGCGCATGGTGATGGAAGGCCCGCTTCACGATGCGGTCTTCCAGCGAATGGAAGCTGATGATGGCTAAACGACCACCAGGCTTCAGCCACTTCGGCGCATGACGCAGGAAGTCCTGCAAGGCGGCCAGCTCGTCATTGACCGCGATGCGCAGCGCCTGGAAGGCGAGCGTGGCTGGATGGCGTGGCCCCTTGCGCGGACAGACTTTTTCAATCACCGCAGCGAGATGCAGGGTTGTCTGGATTGGATTGCTAGCGCGTGACTGGACGATGGCGCGGGCGATTCGACGAGCCTGCGGCTCTTCACCATATTCCAAGAGGATGCGAACCAGCTCTGCTTCGGGCAGCGTGTTCACCATGTCGGCGGCAGACAGCGGACCATCCGGGTTCATGCGCAGATCTAGCGGACCATCGTGCATGAAGGAGAAGCCTTTGGAGGCATCGTCCAACTGCCGAGACGAGACCCCAATGTCAGCCAGGATCGCATCGAACTGCGTCACCCCGATCTCACTCAGCAGCTCAGGAAAGCGGCGGAAGTTGCCCCGCAGGGCGCAGAAGCGGCTGGCATAACCACGCAGACGCGCAGAGGCATGAGCAATGGCCACGGGATCTTGATCGAGCGCCACTAGATTAGCACCGGCTCGCAGAATCGCCTCGCTATGCCCACCACCACCCAGGGTCGCATCCATCACGATCATGCCTGGAGCGGGCCTCAAAAAGTCCAGCACCTCCTGCATTAACACTGGCTCGTGATAAAACGCCCCCTCTTCTTCAGGCTCGGGAGTTGAGGAGCCCCCACGATTGGACAGCGAGAAAGAACGATCCCCGACAGCTTGCGTCGCTTCAGAACTCGAAAAGCCAAGCCAAGGCCACAAGGCCATCTGACTGAATATGCTAGGGCGATGTTGTTTTTGCCCCCAAGGGCGCGTCGCTGCTCTTGACTTGCTTTGTTCAGGCAAGTCAATCAGAAGTAGAGCAGTAGAAGCGGCGGTGAACATGGGAGGAGACCACAGGGATCAGGAACCATGGTTGAAATATCTGGACACCCGAACCTTTAACTGATCCTAAATAGCCAAGTTCGTTCCAAGCCGCAATTCTTTATTGCACTTTAAGGCAAAAAATCAGAGCCACTAGAAGATGCTTGGTTCTGGCAGTTCTCACCCGTGATACGCTGTCGACTCTTGGCTTTCAAGGGCTTGTGCATTCCTTCTGATTTTTTGTGCTGCTATCAGCAAGTTTTCAGGCCTTACCACGACATTTGAGGGTGCGTTTTGTGCTGCTCTGGCTGCAACTTCTCGATGGTAATCCGAATGCAGAGAAAGATTGACCTGAGGGGCACGCATTTGGTTTGCTGCCACAACGTTATGTCCAACCGCCGCCACTTCCTCCGCACCGCCCTTGCCACCACCCTGGCCACACCTTTCGTCAACGCCCATGCGGCCAGTCCTCGCAAGCTGCGCAAGGCGATCATGATGGGCACCCTCGGACTCAAGAACTTGCCGCTGGTGGATCGCCTGAAGGCTGCCAAGGAAGCAGGCTATGAAGGTGTTGAGCCCTCTGGCGGCATGAACCAGCAAGAGGTTATCGACGCACTCAACGCCTCAGGCATGGAGGCCGCCAGTGTCTGCTGCCACACGCACTGGAAGGAAACGCTGACCCACAACGACGAGGCGACGCGTGAGGCGGGCTTGCAAGGCGTGCTGACGACACTGCGCGATGCCAAGGCCTATGGCGCGGGTTCGATCCTGGTCGTGCCCGGGGTGTGCAACGAAGAGGTACCTTATGACGTGGCCTGGGAGCGGAGCATCACCCAGATCAAGAAGGCGGTGCCGTTGGCCAGGGAGCTGAATGTGAAGATCAGCATCGAGAACGTCTGGAACAATTTCATCCTCAGCCCGCTCGAAGCCGTGCGCTTCCTGGATGAGATCGGCGACCCCATCGTCGGCTGGCATTTCGACATTGGGAACGTGCTGCGCTACGGCTGGCCGGAACATTGGATCAAGGTGCTGGGCAAGCGCATCAACCGCATCCATGTGAAGGAATACAGCACCACAAAGATGAAGGACGAAGGCGTGTGGAAGGGCTTCGAGGTGGACCTCACCGAAGGCACCAACAACTGGCCAGCCATCATGAAGGCGCTGGACGACGTGGGCTATACCGGCTGGGCCATCAGCGAGCAGCGCGGCGGCATCAATCCGAATGGTTTGAAGATGCTGACCGAGCGCATGGACAAGATCTTTGCGATGTAGCTCAGCAAGGACTGGTCCGCATGGTCCTCTGTGCGGCTTCCTCTAAACCGCATGGGGCCCATGCGGACCACATGCCGCACGCGCCTTTTGACAAGTCGCGACCTATGCCCATACTCGCGGCCCCCAATACCATGAGCACCTCTGCATCCCCCCACCGCCTTGAGTTCCAGGCTGAAGTCAAACAGCTCCTGGACATCGTCATCCACAGCCTCTACACCGACCGCGAGATCTTCGTGCGCGAGTTGGTGAGCAATGCGTCTGACGCCCTGGAAAAGCTGCGCCATCTCCAGCTCACCGAGAATGACATCTTCGACGCCGCTGCCCCGCTGGAGATCCACATCAGCACCGACGAAACCGCCAAGACCCTGACCATCGCCGACCACGGCCTGGGCATGACCCGCGCGGAGTTGGTCGAGAACCTGGGCACCATCGCTCACTCCGGCTCCAAGGCCTTCATGCAAGCGCTGAAGACCAGCGGCAAGGACGGCACACAGCTCATCGGCCAATTCGGCGTGGGCTTCTATAGCGCCTTCATGGTCGCCGACGAGGTCAAGGTTTACACCCACTCCTGGCGCACGGATGCCGAGCACCTGTGCTGGACCAGCGATGGTGCAACGGGCTACGACATTGAAGACTCTCCCGACCAGCATCGCGGCTGCCGCATGGTGCTGAAGCTGAAAGAGGACGCCGAGGAGTTCTGCAAGGAAGCGAACCTCAAGCGAATCCTGGCCAAGTATTCGGCCTTTGTCAGCTTCCCCATCCTGCTCAATGGCGAGATCGTGAACAACGTGGAAGCCCTGTGGCTGAAGTCGAAGAGCGAGGTGTCCAAGGAGCAATACGCCGAGTTCTACAAGTTCACCACGCACGCCTTCGACGAGCCACGCTACACCTTCCACTTCAATGCCGACGCGCCGTTGGTGATCAACTCGCTGCTCTTCGTCCCTGGCGAGAACATGGAACTCTACGGCATGGGCCAGATGGAGCCCGGCGTCGCCCTTTACTGCAAGAAGGTGCTCATCGACCCCAAGCCCGCCAAGCTGCTGCCCGAGTGGCTGCGTTTCCTGCGCGGCGTGATCGACAGTGAGGATCTGCCGTTGAACATCAGCCGCGAGTCCATGCAGGACAGCGCCTTGGTCAAGAAACTCGGCACCGTGGTGGTGAAGCGCTTCCTCAAGTTCCTCGACGCCGAAGCCGCCAATGACGACTACGTGGAGTTCTACGCCAAGTTTGGCCGCTTCATCAAGGAAGGCGTCGCCACCGATCACGACAACCGCGAGGCCATCGCGAAGCTCATCCGCTTCGAGTCCAGCATGACCGAGCCGGGCAAGACCGCCAACCTCACCGACTATGTGTCGCGCATGAAGGAAGGCCAGAAGGCCATCTACTACCAGATCGCCCCGTCCCGCAGCGCGGTCGAAAACGGCCCGTATGTCGAGGCCTTCAAGGCACGTGGCTTTGAGGTCATCTACCTCTACGAACAGATCGACGACTACGTGGTCAACGCGCTGCGTGAGTTCGACGGCAAGACCTTGCAAAGCGTGAGCAGCGACAAGGTCGAGCTGGAAGACTCCCCGCCCGCCGAAGGCGAAGCGCTGAGCACCGAAGCCTCTGATAAGCTGTGCGCCTGGCTCCAGGAAACCCTGGGCAAGCGCGTGGAGTCCGTCCGCACTGGCAAGCGCCTGGTCAACAGCCCCGCCATCGCCTTGATGCCTGAGGGCGAGATCAGCCCGCAGATGCGTCAGATGATGCGTGCGATGAAGAAGGACGACGAACTCGACGCGCCGGAAGTGATCCTGGAGATCAACCCGCGCAGCGCCTTGGTGAAGAGCCTCGCCGCCGCTAGCGAAAAGGACGCCGAAGTCTCCGCCCTCATTGCTGAGCAGTTGCTCGACAACTCGCTGCTCGCCGCCGGCCTCATCGAAGACCCACAGCCCGTGGTCACGCGCAACATGCTGATCCTCGAGAAGCTGGCAGCGCGCCTGTAATCACCGCTCGATTCAGGAGACGACGTGAGGAGTCTGCGGATTCCTCATCGTCGTCTCAAGGCGAGCATTTTCACCTCTGATACCCACAGCACCGGTAGGGCGGGTTGTCCCCAACCCGCCGCCGTTCGGCCACCGGCCTTCGATTGAAGATCCGCGTGAACGAAGCCCATCGGCCTGCAATGGCGGCGCTTGGAGGACCAAGCGCCCTACCCTTTTGCGCTACGCCTCGTCCCCCAGGCGCTTGTCGCCGACCAGGTAGTTCTGCACGTAATCGCGCACCGACTCCGCGAGCGGCGTCAGTGAGTTCTCGAATCCGGACTGCCGCAGCTTCGTGATGTCTGCGCAGGTGTAGTATTGATACTTCGCGCGCAGCGTCTCTGGCATGTCCACGAAGTCGATCTGCGGCTCCTTGCCCAACGCGCCAAAGATGGCGGTCGCCAGTTGCACCCAGGTGTGCGGCACCCCGCTGCCCAGGTTGTAAAGGCCGGAGGCGAGCGGTGACGAGGCCAGGTGCAGCGTCATGTTCACCGCGTCCTTCACATACAAGAAGTCGCGCATCTGCTCGCCATCCTTAAAGTCGGGGCGATGGCTCTTGAAGAGCTGCACGCGACCTTTCGTCAGGATCTGCGCAAAGGACTTGTGCACCACACTGCGCATGTCCGCCTTGTGGTCCTCGTTCGGGCCGAAGACGTTGAAGTATTTTAGGCCCACGATGCGCTTCATCAACCCTGTGCGCTGCGCTTGCAGGTCAAAGAGGTGCTTGCTGTAGCCATACATGTTCAGCGGCCGCAGCGTGGGCAGATCCGTCATGCGATCATCCATGCCCAGCGAGCCATCGCCATACGTGGCAGCGGAGGAAGCATAAACAAAGCGCGCATTCATCGCCACGGCCCACTCAGCCAGCGTGCGGGTGTAGTCCACGTTGTTGCGCATCAGGTAGTTGGAATCGCGCTCCGTCGTCGCCGAGCACGCCCCGAGATGCAGCACCAATTCGACTTGCCCCAGCGAGGCTGGCTGCGCCTCCACGCGCTTGAGCAAATCGTCCGCGTCAATGTAGTCAGCATACTTCAGCGGCACCAGATTGCGCCACTTCTCATCCGTGCCCAGGCGGTCAGAGATGAGGATGTTTTCAAACCCACGGCGATTGAGTTTCCACACGAGCGCGCTGCCAATGAAGCCAGCGCCGCCCGTGACCAAGATGCGGCTGTCAGATGATTTCAGCATGATTGTAAAAGCAAGGCTGCGTCTGTGAGGCAGAGCGCGGTCGGGTTCAACCTGAAATGCAAAGGGAGGGGCTGAACCAAGGGTTACAACTACCCTGACTCAGAGACTGTCCGTCAAGGGGCAGTATTCGAGTGCATGAACGATGCTACCCCGACCAATCAAAAGGTCGCCGTGGTTGCTGAAACTTTAGGCTCTATCGTAATTGTTGGGGTCGAAACCTTCGAGAACGATTTCAGCACCAATATCGGAGAAGTATGCAAGGGCATATCAAGCAAATGCATTAGCGGCGCGATCAAGGTTTATCCGCAGATTGAGGAATTCTTGAGGGCGGCTGTGGGTGATGAAGAGGCCGCCATCACGCAGTCATTCACCCGGCTCACACTTTCTGCCGTCGGAAAGCATCGGATTCACTACCAGCAGCTCGAAGGCTACTACAAGCAGCTTCAGGAGGGGTTGCCACGATATACCAGGGTGATGACCCGCACCGGTTTCGTTGATGGAATTATAGGTTTCGCAGCCGGATTTTTTGGCGGACATCTAGGTGTAGTCGGTGCGCAATCCTGGGACAATTGGCGAGACTCAAGCGATCAAGAGTTCTGCAAAAAATTCGGGGCTGCGTTTGAACAATTTGCTCAGTCCTGTCATGCATACACTACAAATGGAGAGAATTCACTCTCCTTGGTTTTTGATCGACTGATGGATGAGACAAGAAGAATCCATCACATAATTTTTGATTGCTACATGGAACTTGGTCAAGCCGGATGGGACATTGAACCTCTCTATCGACAATACAGAACGCTAGAAGAGCCTCTCGATGATGAGGCCAAGCAGTTTTTCGAGATCGCGGTTAGCAACCTTGAAGAAAATCGCAGTGTTCACTATCACAGCATTGAAAATATTCGCCAAGTTCTTGGAATGAGCACATCTTTAGGCCCACTTGTCCGACCACCACTACCCCATGGCTAACAAAGAAGAGATCAATGGACTCATTTTGGGTCTTGGCGTTGCTCGATCAACATTTAAAGTAGGCGATCAAGTCCTATACGACGGAGAGGTTACAGGCGGCGAGTATATCGTTTTGTGCTCAGTCATTGAAGTGACTGAGGATTCGGTCAAAGTTCAGGAGGAGCGCACCTACTACTTGAATGGCGGAGAGTTCCCAGGGCGTAAGATTTCGATGATTTCCAGGTCCTACTTCCAGAAGCCAATTTGGGAGCACATTCATGCTGGCCGTGAGGTTTTTGAGATGATTGTGGACGCGTTCCAAGCTGAGAACGAAAAACAATAGGAGGAGACACCAGGACGAGAAACAGCAATACCGCTAGCCTCTCTGTTGGCAATGTAACCATCAGCATTAACTTCCACCGCTGGCTCGACACACGCACCCACGAGTAGTGCGTGCTCTTTGACATTAACATTTAAACGTGAATCCTTATGCCTGGCTTGCAAGCCAGAGACTTGCAAGCCATTAGACGGTATCCTGGGGGGGGGCGTTTGCGCAACTCGCTCACCCTCGGCTAATGGCTTTCAAGCCTTCGGCTTGAAGCAGCAGCCTAGCCCGGTGAATGCAGCCAATTCACGGTCACACAGTCGAGCCTAGTCGTGAGCCACGGGTCATGGTTGCGTAGCGGTGCTGTTTGATACTCCACACCAACCACCCATCACTCCCCTTCCCCCTCACACCGCAGGCAGCGTGATGATGACCTCCAGCCCATGCGGCTCCAAATTCTTCGCACTCACCGTGCCGCCACAGGCGTCAATGCATGTCTTCACAATCGCGAGCCCCAGGCCCGTGCCGCCGGTCTCGCGAGCGCGGGCGGTGTCCACGCGATAGAACGGATCAAACAAGCGCGGAAGGCTGTCGGCGGGCACGCCGGGGCCGGAGTCGGCAATGCTGAGGACGATGTGACCATGGCTGCGCTCGGCGCTGATCTCGATGGGCGGGGCTCCATGCAGCATGGCGTTGCGCAGCACGTTGCCGATGGCGCGCTTCAGCAGGTCGTAATGCGCGGACACGATGAGGGTGTCGGAGATCTCCACCCACTCCAGGTCAGCGGGTAGGTCTTCGGTATGCAACACTTCCTCGATAACGGCGCGCAGCATCACGGGCTCGGGCGTCATCGAGTCCATGCCCACGGCGGCCTTGGAGAAGGACAGCAGCTCATTGACCATGGCGGAGATGTCGCGCAGCTCTTCCTTCACATCGTTCAGGTTCTCGGCGTGCTCTTCGCCCAGCTTGTGATCGAGAATGCCGAGCCCCATCTCCATGCGGGCGATGGGTGAGCAGAGTTCATGCGCGATGTCGCCGAGGAAGCGCTTCTGGCCGCGCACGTAACCGTCGAGCTGCACAGCCATGCGATTGACCGCCTGCGCCATGCGACCCAATTCATCGCCACGATCCTCAGGCACGCGCACGTCGAACTTACCACGCGCAATCAGCTCGGTGGCGTCCATGGTCTGCCGAATGCTGTGCGTGATGCCTCGGACGAAGGGCAGCCAGAGCAGGGTGGACACGGCCAGTGCCCCGCCGAAGCCCCAGAGCCATGGCTTGACATCAAAGACCAGCCCATTGGCGGTGATGGAACTGCTAACAATCATGAGCATGAGTGGGCCTTCATTGTACATGCTGCGTTGGGGTGGCGGGAAACGCACGCCGACCCAATTCTGACCATCGGCCTTGGCCTTCTTCATGAACAAGCCGAGACGGGTCGGCCAGGGACGCTCCCTTTGATCGGGCGGGTTGTGGGCCTCGTCTTCGGCAAAGGCATCCAGGAAGCTATCGCCAAAAAGGGATTCGTCGCGCGGGGGCGGCCCGCGTCGGGGCGGTGGGCGATCATTGCCGGGTGGTCCGCGCCGTGAGGGATCGGGGAACAATGCGTCAGCCTCGTCATGAACCTCCGGCGGTATGACAAGCGTATCGCCCGCCACGAACACGTCAGGCAGATGGTAGAGGGCAATCTTCGCATCATGCGCTGCGCCGAGCTTCTGCAAAGTGGCCGTCCACTCGGAGGGTGGTTGCTTGGCTAGGGTAAAGTGCAGCTCCTGCGCCAACAACTGAAGGCGATCCCCCGCCAGACTGCCCAAAGCCGTGTTCATGCCTTGACGAAACTGAACCCGCACAACGAGATAAAAGGACAGCGCTAGCACCGCCACATTGAGCAGGAACCAGAAGACGATACGGGCGTAGAGCGGCAGGCGCAGTTTCATGAATTAGGCTCCGGGATGAATGAACATGTAACCCGCGCTGCGCACGGTGCGGATGTAGCAGGGTTGGTGGGCGTCGTCGCCCAGCTTCTTGCGCAGCGCGGCGATGTGTACGTCGATGCTGCGATCAAAGACCTCGAACTCGCGATCCCTCAGCGACTCGATCAATTGCTCACGCGATTTGATACGGCCCTTGGCCTTCATCAGCGTGGAGAGGATGTCGAACTCCACCGGAGTCAAGGCGACGGGCTTGTCCTCCATGCTCGCCACGCGTGCATCCAGGTTCAAGCGCACGGGACCGATGACCAGTTCTTTGATCGGTGGGGCCTCGACCTCCACCTTCTGCACCAAGGCCGAGCGGCGTGTCACCGCACGAAGACGAGCCAGCAACTCGCGTGTAGAGAAGGTCTTCGGCAAGTAATCATCCGCTCCGATTTCAAGACCAACGATGCGGTCCGCTTCATCACCACGAGCGGTGAGCATGAGCACTGGCACATTCGATTTGGCGCGGATGCGTTTCAACACCTCGAAGCCATCCATGCCTGGCAGCATCAGGTCCAAGATCAAGGCATGCCATGTCTCAGCAACTGCGCGCTGCACGCCTTCCGGCCCAGTGTGCACGGACTGGACGTCGTAGCCGAGAGGGCTAAGGTAGTCGGTGATCAGGCGGCAAAGCTTGCGGTCATCGTCGATGACGAGCACGCGGGTAAGTCCGGGGGAGGATTGCATGTTTCCGACCATAACGCGCCTGTCACGGCTCTCATGAAGGATTTACACAGACTTAACAAATCTCTGCCTCGGTTAACACACGGCCTTAACACAAGGGTGGTCTCTTGGTGGTGTGACGATGCTGGTTCAGCCAGCAACTCACTCATCCCAACTCACAACACACGCCATGAAAACGAACAGGACACGCTTCGTGAATCGCTTCCTCCAGGCATCGTCGGTGCTGGTGCTCTCCAGCATCGCCGCCGCCCAACCCGCCCCCGGAGCCGGCAGCACCGCTAACGGCGGGGCCCCCATCCCCCGCATGGACACGCCAGGCCAAAGCCCCCAAGGCCAGCCGCCGCAGAATCAAAACCAGCGCCCACCGCAACCGCCCAAGGTGCTGCCACCGGCATTGCCAGCGTCGTTCGTTTTGCCGGCCGAGTTCCGGACGGTCGATGGCTCGGCCAACAACGCCGCTAACTCAGCCTGGGGCACGCCGAACAAGCCCTTCCGCCGCTTGGCCCCCAGTGCTTATGCGGATGGCCTGAGCCAACCCGCTGGAGCTACCCGGCCCAGCGCTCGTGTGGTGAGCAATGCGGTCGCCGCCCAGCCCAACCTGCGCCCGAACCGCCGTGGTGCGAGCGACATGCTCTGGCAGTGGGGCCAGTTCTTGGATCACGATCTGGACGAAACGCCTGCCGCAGATCCTGCGGAAGCCTTCCCCATCGCCATTCCGACGGGCGATCCCCAGTTCGATCCCAACAGCACCGGCACGGTGACCATGGGACTGAACCGCAGCGCCTATGAAACCGTGGCCGGGGTGCGCGAACAAAAGAGCGCCCTGACGGCGTGGATTGATGCCTCCCAGGTCTATGGCTCGGATGCGGTCCGCGCTGCTGGGTTGCGTGCCAATGACGGCACTGGTCGCCTCAAGACCTCCGCCAGTGCTCATGGCGACTTGCTTCCCCTGAACACGGGTGGCCTAGCCAACATTCCGCCTGGACCCACCTTCTTTGTGGCTGGTGATGTGCGGGTGAATGAGCAGGTCGGGCTGATTGCCATCCACACGCTGTTCATGCGCGAGCATAACTTCTGGGCCGACCTTTACCACACCGCTAATGCTGCGGCCAATGATGAAGAGGTCTATCAGTTCGCTCGCCTGACCGTCGCTGCGGAATTGCAAGCCATCACGTATCGCGAGTTCTTGCCGGTGCTTCTCGGCCCTGCCGCGCTCCCTCCTTATCGTGGCTACAAG
>Ga0247833_1003501_pt1 | contig 20896 bp, 22 predicted proteins | sample LaCruzMarch2015__7_FD_187117 | JGI IMG/M metagenome (GOLD analysis project Ga0247833, IMG submission 187117) | Freshwater microbial communities from meromictic Lake La Cruz, Castile-La Mancha, Spain - LaCruzMarch2015_8m | ecosystem: Environmental > Aquatic > Freshwater > Lake | place: Spain... | reverse complement strand
CACGTAAGTGTAGGATTAGTAGAGTATGTTTCTGTAATTTTTTCCAGCCTCAGTCACACCTACTGATGACGTTGGAGAAGTTGCGTGAGGCGCACGGTGGTAGACGAAGTAGCAAGCGGAAGCTACTTCACAATGCCACTACTCCTTCGAACTCTGCCTTACGTGGTGGACAATTCAATCAACGCAACAAATCAATTTTTCAATATCATTTAGAGCATGCACTTGACAAGTCGAGCGCTTATGGCAAAGTACTTCACTTGGTCGAAACTGCAACGAATGATGATATAAATGATATTAACTCATCGAATTGGACTCCACTCGTGGGTATAATATTTTGTCTTGGCAGTAGTTACGCCACAGCCAAGGGCAATACGACCAAGTCAGAAGAACAATTACTACAATTTGTACGTGTTTGTCTGAATCGTGGTATATACCCAATTCTATTGCATGGTTTGGTGGCAATTATCATCGACCATTAACAGTTGCTGCATATTATGGATATCATTCTGCAGTACAACTACTTATTAATTATGGTGCCTTACCGGATTTAGTGGATGGTCACGGTCACAACACTTTGTATAATGCATTCCAATGTCCAGTGGGGAGTAATACAAGACGTATGCGCGAATGTGATCAACGCACAGTAATGGTACTAATAGAATTGGGTGTCGTTACTTCCGATTTACAAGTATGGAAAAATTCTCCCGTTGGGACCATGTGCCATGTAAATGATGAACAAAGTCAACAACCGCCATATCGTCGATCATTATTGTCACGTGCACTAGAAGATAAGAATATACATGCAGTGAAACTAATAGTGAATAATGCCGGTGCTATGATAACAGATCGAGATTATCTATATATTAGATGTCATGGATTGGCAACGTTGAAATCAAGACTGTTGAATATGGTATCTAAAGTTATTGCTGCTGATAACAACAGCCAACAAACAACGATAAGTGACTTGTCACAAGGGGTAAAATCATGGAATCATCTAATTGATTGGTCATACCCACCCACGTGGAAAGTAGGAGTGGCCCTATGTCAAAATAATTGTGGCTTACCATCAACTATTTTCTTGTCTCATGTTGTGCCATATTTAGATCGTGATTGGTTCTATGACGCATCTCAGTTGAAGAAACGACATTATGCCAACTTTATATCACCAAGAAGATAAAAAAAGTTGTTCAATTCTTTACATATGACAAAACAAAATAAACAATCTCACGGAAATGTTTGAAAGTCTCAGGTGGAACAAGGCTTCGCAGAGAAAGCAATCAATTTATACTTGTGTTTGATTCTAGGCTGAGTAGGGACTATCAAACATTCTTTCCCCGGAGATGCGACGTTCCCTTTGCTAAATATGAATCCATAATCGTCTATCAACATTTTCTCCCCTGTCAATATGCTGTGTACCGCCCTTCCGTCAATTTTTACCACCAATTCACTCCCATTCTAGGCATAATGGTACTGTTGACCACCCTGCTGGTAATACATGGCATGCTGCCCATATGGATCATCATGCTGTACATTCGGATCGGGATAGTATGCCGCATTCGGATCAGCGTAGTAGGCATGATGTGCCGCCGCAGCCGCAGCATGGTCATAATGCTGTTGGTGGTGTGGATCGTACATACCCTCGATGCCATCACCACCGTGGGCGGCAGCGGTAGGATCTTCAGGCCAAGTGGGTACTTCAGGTGCATTCATTATGCGATTGGCCTGATATTCCTCCATCTCACTATTGAACCGTTGTTTGTCCTCATGTGCTAGGTCTTCATACTTTTGCTTCTCGGCAGCAGGGAGATCACGCCAGCGTTTACCGAGGATGACGCCCATATCCACAAATTTAATTCCTGGTTGCTCTTTCATAACCTGTGGACGCATGTCAAATGTAAAGAAGACGAAGGATCCACGTGCACGTTTGGGTTGTTCAGGATCCTTATGCTTCTTTAGATACTTCTTACTAATCCGACGATGATTCTCGACTAGGTTGCCAGTGGCATCATATCCCGGTGGAGGGATGTAGGTTGTCATCTCAGCCTCATACCGTGCCTTGTCCTGTGCTGAATGTGCCTCCCACCGTTGCTTCTCCTCCTGTGAAAGACACTTATACATGTAACTGTGTAGATGAACAATGATATGAGACGATGATGACAGTACGATAAATCAACGTAATACACGACGATGAGTCAAGACGTACCTGGTATACTTAGCAAGCTGACCAAAGGTTATACCAGGATTAAGCTGCTTAAACTGTTCTCTCATACAATTCTGATACAGAAGGTAGGCTGACATATTCCTCCGTGGCGCATTAGGATCACGTGTCGTCCTATTCACATTCGCTGATACCTTCTTCACCTTCTTAATCTTCTCGCCAGTACTACTTACAGTCGTCGAGTCTCCCTTGGCATCATATCCCAGGGGAGGGACGTAGTTGGCTAGTTCGTGCATGAAACGCTGTTTGTCAGCCTCGGCGCGTTGATTCCATGCCACCTTCTCACCCGGGGGTAATTCCGAATACATTGCCGATGTGAACTTTGCAAGTTGTCCAAAGGTCATGCCAGGATTCTTATAAGACAGTGAGAATAATATTATGACAGGGGGGGGGGAGGTGTGTAGTCAGAGGTGAGGAGATATCAAGGAGCATAGAAAGAGGAAACGGACTTTTATTCCATGTTTTACCTGCTGCTTGAAGGTGTCACGCATGGCGTTCTGATAGAGGAGGTACGCGGTCATGTTCCTGCGTGGTGCATCTGGATCACGGGCGGGTCTGCGGTTGGAGAAGTTCATAGTGGTGCTTAATTTTCAGTTCTAGCATTGGGGGGACCGAAAGAGATCATACAGTGTGAGCAAAAGAGGGAATAATGGATCCACCGTAACAATTAGAGGGACGACCACTCGCCCCCCCCAACGTCCACCCCGCTCCCCTCCCCCCACCAATGACGACAGCAACCGCCGCGTTGTCCAGGTTGTCGCTCCTCCCCACCCTTCTCACCTTGATGGAACTCAATACGAATCGTCGTGGAAATCCCTGCGTTGAAAATGTATGAGGAGTCTTGGGTGTGAGGAATTCGGAGCCATACGTACACTACGTAGGTAGGTATTCGTGGGGAAACTACTTTTTTGTTCCGCGAATGATCCACGCGAAGGACCTTGTTGACGCCGTGACAGTGCCCTCACTCCGCGGATTCCGTCGAGAATTCCAAGGAAATGATGGGCAGTGGGTGTTCCTTACAGCGGACTGGTAGTCGTCGTCAACGCCGAGGATCATCATTGCTACGTAGGAGATGCAGTACTACTCGATCACGTTCCTTATCAAGTGTGCTAGGACGATTCTGTGGAGGAGGGGATTTTTCGCAGGAGCAGGTAAGATACGATACGCCATTTGTTCTATGAATACGTACCCGTTAATTTGATGTCTAATTCGTCTCCTCGTTGAATGTCCCTAAAGGATGGTGGAATGTCCGATAATGAGAGTCAGGCAACTGCAACTAGGGGCGCTGTGAAGCGTGCCGCTCGTCATTCTATTGATGATGAGGTAAATGTCCATTCTATAGTATTATTTCCATTCCAAACTTACAATCCACTAAAAACCTGACTATCTTTCATTTCCATAATCATCATTATCTGTCTGACAGGTGCCCAATCATGCAATATTCAACTCATACCCCTCCGAGGACAACTACGAAGCACACCCCACAGACCCAACATTACGTTGTCCCAAGTCACTAACAGACTTATGCATTGACGTTGTATGCCGTTCTCTCCCCTACCTCGACCATCCTCTACCATCAGGGCTGCCACAGGATGTTGTAGATCGTATCGTTACAAGTCTAACGTCGCATGCGGCATTGAACTGCACAACACTCAAAGCATTAACACAGTGTGAATTGGGTGCTTTGAGTTTGGCAAATTGTCGTGGCGTGAATGACGAATGGTTAATTGCACTCAGTAGCAGCAGTGTTAGTAATGATAGCCATTCAGCTGTTGGTAGGACGAAGAAGGTATCCAAGTCTATTATTGATTGTGATGCTGCCGATAATAATGACGGTACCCCACCCTCCGTCCATTCTCCACCCTTAAGAGAGTTTGCAGTCCCTGGCGAGAACATGCCATCGTCTTCCATGATGATGATGATGGATATGGATGACATTGATGACCTACACACAAACGAACGTAAGGAGAATATGGAGGATGACTGTGACTTTGGATCACGATCAACGTCAAGTTTCATTTCAGCATCATCACGACCGACATCTCCTCGTTTACCAAGCAGTGGCGATGATGCAAGCAGCAGCAGCAATGCTTGCATGAAATTGACATTTTCTTCTTCTCCTGACAAGATACTTCATAACGACGACGACGATGACAACGACAACATGAACTGCAATAACGAAAGTTTTCTATACAACGATGACATAAGTTTTACTGGATCGTTCCAAGCGTCCTCCGCCATAACCAGTGGTACAACAACATCGTCCCTTGCCCTCCTCGATCTACGCGGCTCACAGCGCATCACGGACCGAGGACTGCTTCAACTCTCACATACTCCACTTCTATCACTAGAGGTTGCTCGGTTGGATAACTGCCATGGTATCACTGGACGAGGAATGCTGGCATTCTCTAGGTGTTACCGGCTACATACTCTTTCAATGAGTAACTGTCGTAGATTGACAGATGAGGCAGTTGTGAATGTTAGTCATTTGGGCAATCTCATGGCAATGAATTTAGGTGGATGCCGTTGCTTGACCGATCGTACCTTGCAGGCAATCGGTGAACTACACATGATACGAAAGTTAGATTTATCACAGGTATGGTCTTGATATTATTGATTGTGATTGGTTAGAATCTTACGCTATCTCTAACCGCATGTCAACTCCAAACATTTTAGTGCGACCTCATCACAGATGAAGGACTATCCAACCTCGTTGATCTTTACCTCATCGACGAATTATCACTGGGTTGGTGTCGATTAATTTCAGATGATGGTATTGGAATCTTAACTGGACAGCCTCACCGAGCACAGAACTTACGCACCTTACGCTTGGCCCGGTGCTCAATAACCGATGGAGGATTGTGCCACCTCGAGAAACTAGAAAATCTCGAAGAGCTTGACTTGAATGGATGCGTCAATATAAGCAGTGAGGCATTGGGTAATACATTGGGCAAATTGCTACATTTATCAAGTCTTGATGTCTCATACTGTCCTGGTATACTACGCTCATCGTGGCAAGGGAAAATTAACTCTCTTAAATCACTTGAGCTTTGCTACTCGGACGTACGGGATATACACCTCTCTAAATTGCGAAATTTGCCCAAGCTTGAAGAACTCAACCTCGATTCATGTTCTGTTGCCGATTGGGGAATTGCACATTTTGTGGACAATAATGTAATGCCTAATCTTACCACACTTGATCTTGCTGACACATTGTAAGTATTGACGAATGGTAAAATCATTGTCCTGTGTGGGAAGTCCCATCTAATACACTTTATGTTGATTTGTCACAATATTACAGAATATCAGATGCGGTCATGTCAAAAATTGCTCAGTTTGAGAACATGCGGCAGCTCTCATTGTTTTACTGCAATATATCCAACAGAGGTACGTTGTCTTTGTCTCGCATCGACGACATTATCAATTGTAAACAAGTCTATAACTAACCGCCATCTGTATTGTATCTAGGTTTGAAGTATCTTCAGAACATGAAGAAGTTGGAGGTTCTCAATTTAGACAGCAGAGATATTGGTGACGAGGGGTTGAAGTATCTAAAAGGGCTTCCTTTAAAGTCATTAGACCTGTTCTCTTCTCGTGTGTCAGATCTTGGGTAAGACGTCAAATGTGTCTATGATGTAGCCTTTCAATGTATAATATACTCAAAGCCTGTTATTACTCCATGCAGATGTGCCTACCTGGCCCAAATTACTACCCTCACCACCCTGGAGCTGTGTGGTGGCGGAATACGGGATTTGGGATGTGCACATTTGGCATCACTCTCGAACCTAACGAGTTTAAATCTATCGCAAAATGAACGTATAACAAATTGTGGTGCTAGATCACTCGCTACATTGACCAACTTGAAGGCATTGAATCTAAGCAACACTGGTGTTACAGCTGATGCACTCAGTTACTTTGGTGGGTTGGTGAAATTACAAAGTCTAGCCCTGTACGGATGTCGGTCGATCAATGACAGTCCAGGGTTGAGCTCATTTCACAGTGAGCTACCCTCCTTGAGATGTCTACGATTGAACAGTCCGACGAATGAAGATGGGATTATTGATCTTGGTGAGGTGGAGGACGCAGAGGATGAGTATGATGATGATCTTGACATTGAAGTTGACAATGATGACATTTTTGATTATGATGATGATGATGATGAGGAGGAGGAGGAGGTTGATATTGATGATGACGATGATGACGATGATGATTTAGATCTTGATGATGAGGCCGACGAAGAAGATGATGGCGTTTATGAAGAAGGAGACTTTGATGGTGATGATGAAGAAGAAAATGGCGACTATATTGATGATGATGATGATGATGATGATGATGATGATGATCAAATGAGCGAGGCCTCTTATCGTCCGCTCAGCGATAATGTTGACAGTGTTGAAAGCATGGGTAGTAGTAGCGAAGATGAGTTTCAAGATGCGTTTAATGACATTCAGAGCTTGGGATCAAATTAGAGTCTACAGAGTAGATGAAGTATGTATGGAGTATGATGCAAGTAATAGCTAACTCTATTTTAAAGATGAATGTGACCATGAGAAGTCTAAATTGCTATGCCTCCTCAATATGCATCCCCTTTTCGGCAAACAGTTGAATCAAATCGACATGACATTTTCGTACTGCCATATGCAAAGGAGTACAGGCCAAGAATTTTCCATCTTTATCCTTCCACTTTCCCACATCGTAATTCTCTTCCTCCAATAATTTCTTCACCATATGTAAGTCTCCCTCATAACACGCCCTTTCCATAATGGCATCTAAATCACCATACATATCAGCATATAAATCTATATGTTGTAGTATGTACTCTATCACATTGGTATGATTAAATTCACGTGCCAATGATAATGATTCCTCATCCACCTTGACCCCACCTTCCTCAACTAATAGCGTAACAATTTCAAGATTGCCCGTCCAAGATGCCCATTGTATGGCGGTATACTTCCCCTCCCCACCAACCAACGTGTTAAGTGTTGTTGTATTGGTGAGTAGTATTATATTCGCGACTAGCTCAACATGTCCATAATCAATTGCAATAAATATAGGCGGGGTCGATAATTCAAGTCCATCGGAATCCAACCATGTTACAGATTGTGTGATGTACTCGTCATTCTGCGATAGTATATCAATAACTGCATTCGTCGATCCTATCATACACGTTTCTGCAATGGCGTCATTCGTTATATCTTTCATCATATCATACTTTTTATTATTCACATTAATTCTCGGATAGTATCCGCCAATAACCGTAATGATATTATTCGTACTAGACATGTTCAAACTTGATGGCGTATCTTCCGGCACGAGCGATTTGCCATTGAATACAAATTCTAATGATTTCAATGGCATACCCTCCACCTCGGAAAACTGTTCAAAGACACCTTGTAAGGGGCGTGACTTGTGTACCTCAAAGTACATGGCAACATCATGTTCGACTGGACGTAGATTACTGTCCCATTCCTCACGCTTTAATTGGATGGTAAATATTGGTGATGAATCTTCGTCAGCCATGATGTTTGTTTGTTTGTTTGTATGTTTGTTTGTTTGTTCGTATGTTGAGAGGAGGCGCGTCGCTATTATTATTTGTCGCCTTTTGCTGTATTTAGTGGTTGTGGATAGAGAATGCTCTAGTGCCGCGAGAGAAGCATCTACCACCGAGAGCGATAATTTGTGGTCTCGTTTTTATGCGGGAAGACGAAACAACGAAGGGCGCTGAACCTCGAGGAAACACTGTCTTCACTTCATCACGTCATATCTTCAAAAGTTTGCATCCAGTAATTCCGCTACTACATACTACTCCACCATAACATCATCACCATCATCATGGATAACTATCGTAAGAAGTCAGCCATCGAAGCCAAGGCAATACTCGAATCAGGAATCAGTACCCTGGATGCACTCACGTCGGCATTGTCGTCCATGCCGTACAATACCACTGCCGCGGCGGGCGCAATATCACAGGCCGAATCGGCCTTCATTGCCACGATTGGCGGCGACGTCGAGATGGCCAATGGTGTCGTGGATGCCGCGTATAAGATCACGCGCGATGCGTTGGTATTAGGGTCGGCACATACGCGTACATTGGAACGCTTCGTTGGTTTGCACATCCCACAGGTCGAGGTAAGATAAGATATATATATATATATATTGTTTCAACGTATAACTTTATATATCGTCGGATTATTGTTCTTTGCTTGATGTATAAAGGCCGACAATGCCCTATTTTATATATCACTAAACATTCAATCCTAAACCATTCTCTTATTCGTTACACATCATTTTTTTGATATGATTTTTTTTTGTTCCACACATTGTGTGTAAATATAGGACGGAAATAACTTTGGCGTAACAGTGCAATTAATGTTCACGAAGCTATTAAAAGATGAACGTGATAAGATGGAAAAGGCACTGGAGTCATCTTCCAAGTACTACGCGTCACGTGCCGATGCGATCGATAAATTCAATCATCTGCCCAAAACTTCAATCACCGAGACCAAATCGACATCCGCGTCGACTGCCAGGGGGGGCAAAGATGGCGATGAGAATAAGGAGGGGGCATCCAGCATAACCGAAGAGAAGATATCGACCAATGATGGTGGCAAGATCAATGTCCATCGTGTCAAGGCATTGGCGGCGTTAGATGCACAGGTGTATAATGACCTGGTCAGTGCATTACAATCCATGATGGATGGGTATGTCGTGATATTGGATAATCTTGAGAAGAATTGGGATAAGTTAGAAAGTCCACGGGGGAAAGAGTATGGTGGATATGGCAGTGGTGGACGTAGCATGGTGTATTAGTGAAGAAGAAGAGGAAGAAGGAGGAGGAATGATGCCACGGTAGGTATGGATGATGTTTGGAGGACGGACGGGTATGCATTCATGGCAAGACATAAGGGCGTGTTGTTGAATTAAGCACTAAACGAAGTGAACGAGTCTATAACCAACACTCACCTCCCACTTCTCTGCCTGTATTTATGTAAATACATAAATGCCTTTGCGAACCCGCACTCTTTTTTGCGCGGGATCGATTTCCCACACAAAAACGGAGATATGTGTAGCTCTCGTCCATAGGCAGAGAAATTTTGAGAATGTCGCGATGCAGCATCGTCGTGAATGTATATGCGGCCACGGGTGGTCGGACATTGTCTATCACAAGGATCGTGTTGGATTGACAGGAGATCCCGACCCAAATGCATATGACGGTGGCAAGCTCTCATCAGTCGAAGAAGACAATGAACAGGCACTATCTACGATACATGAATTTAATATACTGCGACATGAAGTGCTTAATCAGCAATTGCTTAATGTCGGAGTACGATCCACGGGGAGGATTCGTCCTGCTAAGGCATTTGCAAAACATCTAAAGTCATTGTTGGATGGGGAACAACAACAACAACGTCCATTGATAATTGCAGTTTTTGGTAACTCCTTTACCATTGGATCTAATTGTGGAGAATCATCGGTACAGTCCGGCGAGGATTGTGCATGGCCTATGCGCCTATCTCGGAGGTTTGATGAACTATTTCAGCAACGTGAAGGAGGAGGAGGGAAAAACACCTCCTCTTCTTCACTCGTAGAATGGAGAATGTACCAAGAGAATGCACAAGGTTCAGCAAACATTGCACAAAAGATACCATCACTAATTGACGAATATAACAATCGAAATGTTACGCCTGATGTAATACTACTTGATAATACAATTGGTGATCAGAGTTATGGGATTGCTAGACCATGGTTTGAGGCTGTGCTTCGTGCATTTATTGATGCATTCCCAGATACTGTTCTTGTGAGCATGGTCAGTGCTATTCCATCAATGGTGAATGTATCAGGAAATATGCAGTATGATACAACATTCCCTCCGTGGTTACATCAGGTGCAGAGTCATTATGGCCTAGCGGTTGTAGATTTTGCAATGATGGTTCAACACCTACGACTCCATAACAATGAAATTGATGTCAATCATGGAACCACAATACAAAGGAGCATTAATGACTACCAACAACGACAGCAACGACTTACCTACCACTATGCATCTACTCCTCCAAGCGATGATGAAATATCATTCACAAGTACATACACTAATTCAAACAACACAATAGTTGATATTTTATGGCCACAATCTGACGAAATGATCTCTATCAATGGTACAATATTCCGTGATGTAATCGATGGTGATGTCGATGATGGTGAGGTATATTGGCTAAATTACTTACCTTTAACACGCAAGACAAAGCCTGCATGGTATCCCCAGAATCATCCACCCTGGTCAACACATCAATATGTTGCCGATACTGTTATGTATGCACTATTACAGATTGTCTATGTTGGGCTTGGGTGCACTGACAGTCAAGGAATTGATGATGCAGTCGTATATGATGATGATGCTGGTGATGAATATTCATTTATGGATGTGACAGTCTCCCCACGTGACAAATTGGATGAATGTTTCATCTGTCGCACACCATTGACCAAGATGGATGCCAAATCTCCTCAATATATTGATGGACAATTGATGACCAATCTTCTTGATGATGATTATGACGGTAATATTAAACCTATAATGGTTACGTGCGGAGATTGGAAATGGATTACTGACAAGCGAAAACGATCAGGATGGCAGTCGGATCAAAGAGGTAGCTTGATTGTATTTCGTCTACAGATTGGCAATAACACACAGCTACCCACAATGTCATTAACATATATGAAGAGTCATCAAACTTTTGGCAATTTGATGGTGACATTTCGACCCGTGTCAAGGAAGGAGGCCAAAATGTCGTCCATACTGCTGAGGTGTGACGATGTGGAAAGTTTCAGAGATCTTGGTTGGGAGGGTGATTTTGACATTGGAGGCAAATTCGCAAACGATTCAACAATTATACCATCCCTGCTGATAGAAGGTCAGATACCTCAATACTCGCTATGGGAAACAATCGTCTTCCCTCCTGATATAGACTATTACAACGTGAATGCAGAACACCAATTCAAACTCCTCCAAAAGACACTCAGCAAGTATTGGGAGTCATCAGAATTGGACGGCGATTTCCGTACATTCATGGAGTTTAAGGATGATGAGAATAGACTTGACGAGGATATTGTGGAATATATTGACCTATATGTAATGAATCCAGATGATAGTAGAGTTAAGATCCAGGTTGTTACAGCTTGTTGATTAGAGATTTTATTTGTTAAGAGTTGCAGACAACCTAATCGATACAACGAGATAAATTATATTCATTGCTTTCTCTTCATCCTGCACTGATGTCATATATGTGATGTTGATTTCTCCTCATCTTGCGCCAATGCTATCAATCAATACGGATGGCAGCATTTCTTGCTTCACTTCTCATCTCCGCACAAGAATTATTGTATGATGTTAAAGTTGACTCGATTACATCCCTACTGACAACACCTTGTTTGACTAATGTGATCAAGACATACATGGAATGATAATACCCAGCTGATGCGGCAATTTTCCAATGCTTAAACGCTCGATCCTTATGTCCTGAAGTATAATCTGTGCATCCAAGGTTGTATCTAGCGAGTTCGTGTCCAGCCATAGCTGCGGCCTCGAAGTGGAACTTGGCCTTCTTCAAATCTCCCACATCATCTGCATAAATATCACCTAGGGAACTATGTGCCTTACTACAACCAAGCTCTGCTGCCCTGGCGTAGAGTTCGATTGCCCTTGCCTGATCCTGCTGATAACCGTTGACTCCGTGATGATAAGAATTAGCCAGCAAACAAATCGAAATGGGGTCATTTGCCTCCACCCGCTCCATTATTTCCTCAAACATTTCTTCATATGTTTTTAATCTTCTCTCAGCCTTGCAATATGGACACTGATCGATATTACCAGACTCAATAAAGGAATGTATGCACCCTCTACAAATGCTATTTCCGCAACATGGATTATAACCTTCCGTATCCATATCTAAATCTGCCAACTCCTCATTTGCAATCACATAATCGTAAATTGGAACGGACGATATAGTTGCGGGCGGAAGCGAGACACAACATAACATTTTTACTGGCATTGGTAGGAAACAAATGGGACAGTCTTCCTTCGCCGGAGGATACTTGAACAGCGCCTCGTCGCGTAGCTCGGCAGCCCGTTGCTTGCACTCTTTTTTATGCGTCGCCCAATGATTCCTCTGGCAAGTGGGGTTGCAATACTTGACGATCATACACGATTTGCATGCCTTGAGACTAACGCCCCCATCATTGCCACACTCAGCACAGCATTGGGCCGTCGCATCTGCACTATCATTCATCCTTAGCCGGCCGGCTAGCGTGGTAGGATTGTCGACGTCAACGTTGCACTTCCTTCATCCAGATAATCCGTGATCCAGAGTCGTTTGAGCTGAAATCAAATCAAACAACTCTAGATATGTTCGGTGATCTGATCATGCCGCCGCGGCGACCTCTATTACTCATCGTCCAATTCTTTCTTACAAGTGCATTTCCATCTTTATCAGCATACGACATTAACAACACATCCAAACCACTAATGAGAGCATGGGCGTGTTCTGGTAAAAGTCACAAGGAAATGATTAACAATCTCGTATCCGCTAATATAATCAAATCGACTATAAATAATGACGCATTGCTTGCTGTCGATCGACGAAATTATGTACCCGACATTAATTATGCATATGATGATTCACCTCAACCGATTGGTTATGGCGCGACTATATCGGCTCCGCATATGCATGCGCATGTAATTGAGGAATTATTGCCTTCGCTGTTGCGTGCATCGAGTGATTATCCGACACGGCCGTTGAACATACTAGATGTGGGATGCGGCTCTGGCTACTTGACGGCTGTATTTGGTAGGATGGTACAACAGCCAAGGAAGTCTCTACTAAGTAATGGAAAGGTGTACGGTATCGATGTTATTCCACAACTAGTGCAATTATCATCATCAAATATAATGAAACAAGACAAAGATCTGTTCGATTCGAATACTATTCAATGCATCGTACGAGATGGTTGGAATGGCTATCCAGAAGCTTCGCCCTACAATGTTATTCATGTTGGAGCTGCTGCATCATCATTTCCAATGGAATTGATGAAACAATTGGCGCTGGGTGGAAGAATGGTCATCCCTGTTGGTCCTGAGAATGGACCACAGATTTTATATCAGGTGGAAAGAGTGGGTGATAAAGGACAGATTGTGGGATTGGATGGTAGTGATGATGCAACAAGAGGATATTTCGAAGATGATTATGATTTCCGACAAGTGTTAGGTGTCCGTTATGTACCGTTGGTGCGATCTAACTGATACATGTCTGTATTTTTAGTTGTGATTTAAAATTATGTGATTTCATTGATGAAGTAAACTATCCAACCAGAGGGATGCCTGTTCAACTTCTTCTAACGTGTGATGACAATTGTTCTTCTTGTCTGCTGATTGCTCAATTCTGGGCTTTTTCGATGGCGGCCCAGAAATGGCATCTTGATTTACTTCCGATGTTGGATTCACTTTCTTGTACTCTAGTCTAGTTGGAACTGTGGCATAACAGAAACATACATTAGAAAATTGTTGAATGACGAAAAAACGAACGATTAATTAATATCACTTACCTGAAGAGGCAGAGTCCGACAATGTAAGCACATCAAAACATACCATCTCTATTCCATCCTTAGTTATGTTTGCAGTAAGGGCGAGTAATTCACCCTGTAGCTGAGACACTCGTTTGATTTCACCATCGCCTTCCTTAACCAACTTCTCAACGATGCGTTGACGTAACAGAACACTTAACGGCGGAACACGAAGGAAATATGAATTGGAATCATCAGTGATAGGACCTCCAGCCCTGGGATGTATGCAAGGTAAACATCAAATGTGAGAAAAGAGAAAAACATTTGGTATATCCTCTTGATGATAAATCTTACATATCAGTCAAAGGATCAATACCACAGGCAACCTTCAATGCTATCGCTGCTACACCAAATACTGTCGCCATCCCACAACACGTAATTAATGATTCTATGACATCATTACATGTCTGATCTACTGACTTTTCTCGAAGAGATGCTGATTGTGAATCTACATCATTCCACTCTCCACCAACACCACACTTACGTCCCAATGTATCCATCGATCTTGTCATGGCATCGAAACTATCACGTACTATACGACCCGTGGACTCTCGTGAGATCATATCCGTTCGCTTTGAACTATTATTTCCACCCCTACTACTGAACACTGATGAACGTAATACCTGAATGTCATTAGCGGCAGGGTCATTGCAGGAAAGTAAACGCAGGAGTGATGATGGACGAGGAAACACTGGAACAAATCGCCCAGTACGAGAATCACATGCCAGACGGAATAACACAGTATATGATTTGTTTTCTCCCTTTGACGATGTCGATGGTTTTCCGTACGATATAATCGCAGCAATGGATATAGTACCACATTCCACCTCTAATGATAGCCACGATGGGATGCTGTTGATGTTGGTAGTACTATTTCCCGCATCACCTTTCATCAGTGCCGCCACCATCGCACGACATCGTCGATCGGCACAAAGCACCGTCGCCGCTAGTAGAGCATCGCTCATTGAAAGTTCGAACGGATTTTGTATCGATGATAATAGTTTGTCAATATTGCGTTGTGTATGATGACATGGTGTTGAAACAGCAGTAGCTGATATATTATCGTACTCCACCATATCTGACCCACCACTCAGCGAAACGACTAGTCCGACGGTCGGTACGGCACGTATGCACAATGACAAACGTTTCTCACCCCGACGGTCATCGATTGGTAAATAATTATCATCCTTGCGTTGTAAATTACTAGGAGTTGATAATTTGGAAATAGTCGATGCATCATCCTTTCGTTTGTTGTCGTCATCATTCATATCAGCATTGGCGGGTGATGACAGGTCACCCACTTTTGGTGATCCGTAGCTATCATCGCAAGACCAAAAGTGTATAGCCATGACACCAATGGGGGTAGTAGTCCTACCAACACCAGTATTATCATTACTAATAGATACTTTCTTTTCGTCATAAAAGTATACGGGTGAAACGGAGATGCATTCCCCTCCCATCATGTGTTGTTGTTGCTGCTGCTGCTGCTGTTTCTTATTAACTTCATTACCAGCAATCGGTCCACCACTTCCCCATGCTCCGCGACGTAATGCCTCGGCCTGTGATGATAATAGTTCCATCTGGAGGGATAATGCGAATGTATGTGCCACCTCAAATAATCGATAGAGTGGTCTAGATACGATATCATCATGCAGTAGTACTCTATTATCATCAATATTCATGGAAGAAACATCTTCGTTGACATCTGTATTATTGTTGGCTCTTTTCTTCTCCTTCTTCTCTTTGTCAGTAGCAGCAACCTCCTCCTCCTCCTCTTTCCGACGTTGTTCGCGAACACAAATAGCCTCCTCTACAATCATAGATCGTTCACATATACGATGCAAGTTGAACATTTGTTTATGATTCATACATAATTGATGATCACTTTCACCCGTCTTGGGTATACATGATACATTAATGGATAATAATTTCCATGATGCATATTTTGATTCAGATAAGACTGATACATGCGCCTCTATTGGAAATTGTTTTTGCTGTTTTTCGCGTGGCGAACCATAAGTAAGATGGACAGATCCACCATTATTCCTCAATACTACGCGCCATGGTAATGGTCGAGTGTCGCGTCTTCTCCTTCCATCCCCCACCGTAGCAGTAGGATGATTCGTTTTACTAGTAGTAGTAGTAGTAGTACCATAGACACCCACTTCGCCCAAAATTAATTTTCGTCGTACGGCACAACCTAATCGATTCTGTAATTCCTTTTTATTATTCGAATATGATGTCGATTCCATGTATGACTTATATCGATCAATATCTAATAATGACACATCTTTTGGAAAATCTGGCCACATCCCTCCTCCTCCTCCATTGGGTGTAGAGCTTTGTGCTGGTGGCATGGGTGTAGGCGGAGTTGGCGGTGAAGGTGTGCATAAAACACATAATGCACCATATACATCATGACAATGATTTCGTATTTGAAACAACGTATCATGATGATAATATAGCGTATCTTGTATTATGTCGTGCTTGGACATGGTCGATTTAACATGTCGTAATGCGTCACTTGCGATTTTTACTGCATGACATAATCTTGGTTGTTGCTGTTGCTGCTGTTGTTGCTGCTGTTGTTGTTGTGTTGACGATGATGATGACGATGTAGGACCTTTTTTTTCAAATACGGAAGTGTTGTTCCGTTTTGGCGTTGGTGGCGGTAATGATGACGCCACCAATGCATGCACATGTGCTATACTACGTGAATGCCGTACGATTCGACGTGTTAGTTCATGTCTACGTTGTGCGAAGGATAGATTTGCCATGCGCTGTTTTCGTACCTCCAAGACCGGCCGTTGCTGTTGTTGCTTTTTTCCGGCAGCGGTTGCCGTAGTTTCGTTGTTGTTGTTGGACGGGTCGACGGGCGCAGTCTTCTGAGATAGAGCCGCGGCACCGAGCTTTTCCTCCACTGACAATGCCAACGACTTGGATTTATCAGCCTGCTGCTGCTTACTATTATTGGCGCCCGTTCCATCTCCACCCCCCGGCGTTGTCTCACCCCCACCCACCCCACCTGACGACGAGGACGAGTTAACGGACGCTGTTACAATTCCAATCTCACCATGAACAAGAGTATATAAATCCGCATACAATGCATCAGTTGCTGCATTCACAACTGTGGATAATGGTGCCGTGACCAATGCTCCCGTATCAGTTTGGGACAATGCCAATGGTGGGGGACATGGGGGGTGCATGATTCGAAGGAGGAGCTATTATGGTAGGGAGGAAGGAGGATAAGACTTCGTGGAAGGAAACTCAAAGGAAGGAGCCAATGTTTCCCGCCTAATTGTCTCTAATCGTCAAGACAAGATATCTAGACTTGCTCATCGTGGCTGAGATTGCATGTCGCCCAGTCGAGCATATCAAAATGCAGCAACTGCCACCAATAATCAAACCTCAAAATAAGTCATCTTCGACGACGGCGGTGAGTAGTACTTTCATCATCTATCTATCTTGCTGTTGTGGGGCTGAGTCAGTAGGATTAAATCTCATTTTTTCTACTCTTTTCTTCATTCTCCACTTTTTCAACTATCATTCGTACAATATATATAACAACGACAAGACAACGGGACAATGAGGACGACAACGACGACGACGATGGGACAATTGTGTGGCTATGTCACATTCATGCTATCGAATGTATTCTTTGGCATATACTTTACTTGGGCATTGGCTCCGAATTATTTCATTGAATACATGTACGTGCTTGATTTCTCTTATGCAGGTCACTATCACTACTTTGTGTAATATACCTAAAAATGCATTCGACCATTGAAAACAATTCGCTAACATAAATATCTCCGTTTTTAATCATCATCTTTACCACGCGTCCACAAACTCTCCTTCTTTCTATCTATATCGGCGATTTTCAAATCACACACACACACACACAAAATAACAACGAATACAAGAGATGAACATTATACAATCTACTATCCACCAAGAGCATTGGCTAGTTATATACCAGCATACCTATTATTACTATTTATTACTATACCCATACTATACATGGGAATGAATATGTGTTCCTGTCCAGCTTTGGATAGTATTGATTCGATATGGGATACGCGATCGAATGCTGCACCATTAACATCATCGTCATCGTCACCATCTTTTATTTTTTCTGATTCATTGCCAGAGATCTATGATGAGGATGTCACAAGTATTAATTTGCGCATACGTCAGAGATTAAATGCTGGGTAATATTCTATAGAGAACCTTGGGCTTTGAAAGTTTGCATTTAATATCAAAGGAGCAATTGTCTCGAGTCGTGAAGCAATGCGACAACGACGAGCACAAGAGAACAACAACAACCTAGTTCGTTTAAGCTAGGATTTCTCTTAATAGTAATCATACACTCTATTGCTTCATAATGTCATTTTATGTTTAAGTAACACTTACTTCAGCACTTTTCATTGATGGCTATTTTGTTTTGTCATTTTTAAGCATCAAGAATCGTTCGACATCACTAGGCCTCACATACCCATCTGGAATACGCAGCATCATCTCTCTGGGCCAATACTCAAAGGAGGTACATACAACTAATTTACCCAGTGGGATAAGACGTTGCTGTATGGCACGACTATCATATACACGTGCACCAGTAGACCGACTAATTCGATAAAGACAGGGAAAATCAGTGGCATGCATAATAACATCAAAGGAGGAGGATACATTGTTGACAACATCTTGCGGAGCAATCATTGCTGTTGATTCAGAGGGTGTAGTGACTGCAGTTTCCAATACAGGCTTCTCCCAAGTTGATAGACCAAGTTCTCTATTACAGTAGTATACCCTTCCACTATTATCATCAATATATTGCGTCCATCCGGGTGGGAGACTCACATTACCCATAGAAGACGAGGGTGTCGATAATGTTTGTCGTTGATCAAGTTGTGATGATGTGGCAGTGGGTTCGTTCCTATCAACTGTCGCACCAATTGCAATTGCATTATCTCCGGGAACAGAAGCTGGAGAAGCATGTGTCTCCGTCTCGGCTGCAGCAGCAGCAGCAGCTGCTGCTTCGGCAGCCTCTCTTTCCTTCTTTTTCTTTTCCCGTGCCTCGTTAGCAGCTATGTCTGATCTACAAGTCGGGCAAGTCTGCTGTTGGACCAACCAATCACGTAAGCAATGCTTGTGGAAGGCATGACCACATCCCGGCAACTTCACACATCCGCCTAAACAATCCATCGAATCACGACATATGATGCATGTATGCCCCAGCCGCGTGAGTTCCTCATCATCCTTGATAGCTTCGAATCGCTTGTCCATATTGTGTGTTAATCGACGATAGGTATTGAATGCAATTAATCGTCGACGTAGTTGCTGGAATGAGACATATACCTCACGGAATATATTGATAGGCATACCGTAGTATGTGAATACAATTGCAAAGAAGACGACGTAGAATAAGAATTTGGCAGCCTGTGCCTGAAGTTCGATAGCGAATGACATCATAGCACGACGGTCTCTCCATGGATTGGCTAAACGTTCGACTAGTTTCTTTGCTATCGCCTTGGTAGTAGTACGCGTCGGTGTTACGTCGCCTCCCGTGCCACCCACGACAGGAATCTCTTCTCCGCCTTCCTGTCGAAGTAGATCCTGCGGTTGTCGTTCCACCCCCTCAAGAGCTTCTTCCACCTCCTCCGTGGCAAGATGTTGTATCACCCCTATAATACCATCCATAACATGTAAATGATACATTCCCAATGAACTCACACCTGATATAAGTAATATTGCCGCCTCAAATCCGAATAATATATCTACACTCGGACCATGTGTTGCCACGGACAGTGCACAGTGTGATACCGCAAGTATGTCCAATGCCAGTAGAACAATAATTAGTGAATAGTAACTGACATGGGTAAAACGTATACGTGGCAACCGACGCCAGAATGATGCTCCCCCCCTTCTCTCGACAGTAGTATTAGTAGCAGTAGGATGTATATCGTTGACAACAGTAGTAAATACAAGATCGTCATTGTCATACACAAATACATCCTCGGTCATCCTCAAATGCCCACCACGTAACTCCACACTCCAATGTAGACACTTCATGAACACCAAACATAAAAATTGTATTGCCGTCCCTACATCCAATTCACTACGAAATATCGTCAATGCCAAGCACGTCTCGGTAACATCCCACCGAATACTATCTCCTATACTATCACGCTCATTCGGGCGTAATCCACCATCTAAAAATACTGACGTGATTGTACTAAATAATCCGACTGTACTGGCAATAATGGCATTACCGAGGATGACATATGACAATTTAGATGTTTGTAAATATGTCATGACAATATAGAATTGTTGTCGTGTGCGGAAGGTATGGTGTAATAGTGCACATGCTGCGAGCATTGATAGGGGGACATAGCGTAGTAGTGGACGTAAGAGGGTGGATGATAAATTTGGAAATTTATAACGTAGTAGACCAATACCACCACCACGTGCTAACATGTGATTATTATTGATGCCGACATGGTTGTTATTGGCAGCAGCAGCGGCGGCTAACTGACGTCGACGTAAGGCAAGAGCTGCTGGATGATGATGGTTGGGATGATTGAGCGGCATCAATACATTTCGATCGCCCTCTTCTGCCTCGCCATCGTCGTCGTCGCCAAGAAATGCAACGTTGGGATCATCATGTGCATCATCATCAACAACGCCTATTAATCCATCATTGCCGTCATTGTTGTTGTTGTCAACACCCATCACCTCCTCCTGCTCTTCCTGGAATGCCATCATTGCCTCCATGGCTGCGTCTTCGTCATCAGCCGCCGCAGTTGGATCTTCCACCTCCATGATTTTCAACGTGGAAAGGAAACACACAAACAAGGAGGATGATTATCCCTCAGGTTTGGGTAGGGTTAAATCTGCTGTGACTCAAAGGGCTGAAGATAGGGGTTGATTCAATTTCATTGAGGTTGAGGGAATTCAATTTATATTTTAGCATTGAGTATTGGTGGTTCTACCTAACCTTTCTATAATTACTTTTTCTAACAACAAATATTCTACGTCTAATTTGACCATCACTAGTCCACGTCT
>Ga0247833_1003487_pt1 | contig 20952 bp, 16 predicted proteins | sample LaCruzMarch2015__7_FD_187117 | JGI IMG/M metagenome (GOLD analysis project Ga0247833, IMG submission 187117) | Freshwater microbial communities from meromictic Lake La Cruz, Castile-La Mancha, Spain - LaCruzMarch2015_8m | ecosystem: Environmental > Aquatic > Freshwater > Lake | place: Spain... | reverse complement strand
AACGCATAAACCGACCAAACAAAACCGGTTGCAATCATTCCTGCTAAGATCGCTAGTTCATTCATCGATCCAAGAACGGACGACATGCTGCTATTGAGGCATCTTGCCACCAAATCGAGCAAGGTAAGAGACGCGAATAGAGTAAATAGGACTCGTGCCGGATGCTCTAGAAAAAAGCTTCCTTTTGGACCCGTCAAGATAACCGGAAGTCCTAAGCCCAGAATGGTACCGGAGGACATAGCGACCAGAGTCAATGGGATGGAGTTGCTAAGACTATTTTGAAATCCTTGGATACATTGAAAAACGAATGTTGAAGTGGCAAGGCTGAACATCCAAAGGAAGATATGTCTGGTTCCGAATCGCTCCCACCCCGCAAGGGCCATGCGTTTCCAAGCCACGGAGTAGGGTTGATTGGAGTTCGGATCGTCAGCAATTGAATTAGGCAATCGATTGATTCTCGGCACAGAAGGCTGAATGAAAGGATACATGATTTTAAAAGGATCTCACTGAGCTGCAACACCTTGGCCAATCTTCTCCTCAGAGACACTGTCAAAAAGATGACCCGAAGGTTCTTAAAGTCTCGCGAAGCTCTGAAACCGTGGCTTGCAAACAAGTTGCCTTTGTCAATCAACGAAGATCCTAAGCTTAGCTCCAGCGGCGTCCAAGCCATTTTCAACAAGTGGAATCGCTTTCCTGCGAACTATTGAACAAGAATCGTGGGCAGATTGTTTACAATATGTTGAAACACGAGCGTTAACGTCTCTGAGTCTCCTTCCTCGACGTCATAGTATCTACCGTTACCAACACGAGCAACTTCTCTCATGACATCCTTGTTGGCACCAGTACCAAAGGAAATGGTGTGAATGGTCAATGGGTTGTTTGCGACAAGTTGCTTTGCCGCACTGATTGGATCGATCGTATTGGAGCTTTGGACTCCATCGGTCAAGACAACCATCGTCTTGGAAGCGACCGGCCGAGCCTTCAAAGTACTAAAGTTTTTACCCCTTCCGTCATCCCCAAGCCGATAGCCGTTCCACCATTGACATCTTGGGAATACAGATTGCTCATGATTGCTGAATAGTTTTCAGATAAAGACAAATCATTTCGTGCGTTGGAAGAGTAGGTGGTGACCGAAACTAGTTCTTCATTGGGTGTTTCGCTAAGCAGTCCAATGCTTGTGTCTAGACATACACAAAAACCTACCTGGTTAGAGACCTTTAAAAACTTAGGTTATAGATAATGTCCGAAGAAGAAAATTCAATTTATTTTCAGTAAACACAAATGAAGATTCTCTCGTTGGCCAGACAGCCGCATGGCTGAAGAACCAGCCCTTGCAATTCGACCCAAACAGCAAGCAATAGCCCAGCGAATCGAGACAATCGTTAAACTCCGTCCCATCGGCCTATCCGTGATCGGCGATTGCTCGGTTGGGCGAACTTTTTTACGGAATTCAAGTTTCTCGATCATTGTCATTCTAAATTGCAGTGTGGCGTTACACCTTGTGTTAATCCACCAACCCGTTTCCATCTTTGTCTCACCTTGCACATTTCCGTGGAGAATTTCTGAAATGTCTCAAATTACATCGCGTGTTGGTAAGCTTCGAGAAGACGCCTATTTCAGCGAACTAGACCAACGATTGTTAGCGGATCTTCACGAACTGATGGTTCAAGCGGGCGAAGCGGTCCGCGCAAATGACGATAAGAAGTCGGCTCAGGTAAAAGATGAAAGAGCCCAGAAAGCAGCGACATCCTGAGGGGCCCGTTCCAGGAAGTGGGCAATCGGTTTATAACCTGAAGATGTCTTCGATGTCGCTTTTCCGGATATTGTGCAGGATCTTTACCGATCAGCCACAGGGCTTTCGCCTTGGGTTATGATTGAGCGGAATCCGTGGGATTCCTTCCTGCGGTTGATGCCCTGTCCTGACTAGCCTACCCCGATCCCGCTCTCTTTCCTTTTTCAAATGATTTTTGCACAAACCGAATTGAGTCCGACACCACCTGAAGCTGGCGCACTAGGTGGCCCCTTGTTTGGCAACAATCTTTGGTGGCTGGTTGCATTTGCGCTTGCCGTCGTGGCGGTGTTGTGGATTGTAAAAACTCTCAAAAAACCTCTCCCGGCTCAAGAGACCAACGCGAATTCACCCAAGGGATCACCCAAGGGATCACCCAAGGGATCAAGCGTTTTCTCGGAAGATTGGAATGGTGATGAACCTCCATCTCAGGAGAGACGTTCCTCAAGCAAAAAAAACAAAGGCAAAAAAAGTAAGAAGGCAAACCAGGCTAAAACGCCGCAACGCAAAGAGCCATCTGGCTCGGTTGGTGAGTTGCAAAGCAATAAGGTGGAGGTGAGCAGGGAAACGGCAATCGAGCCGGAACCGCAGGTAGAACCCACAAGAGTGGCAATGGTGCCGATCACACCTATTTTTGAACCACTCCAACAAGTTGGTTCACTTCGACGCGTTTCAATTCCAGAACCTGAAAAAGGACGCAACTCTGCTAACGATACCGAAAAGGTTGAAGCAGCTCGACCATTAAGTGTCCCTTTCGAAAAGTTGAAGAAAACCTCCTTTCGTAGTGGAGTTTCCGAAAACCGATGGGCGAATTTCGTTTCGGAGGAACCTGTCGAATCGATCGCTGTCGAGAAGATATCGCTTCAAGGCCGTCCAACGAACGAATCACCTTCAATGCCAAAATCCAAAAATGAAACCAGCTCGATTCCGCCGGAACCCGTGGTGCTTGCTCCGCAAGGTCTGAAAGGATTCGTCTCGAAGCTTAAAAGTTCGAATACTGACACAGATACTTCAAGGCCCTAATCCTAGCGGGCCATTGATTCTTGTCGTGCATCTATTCCGAAAACTGAGGGGGCATGATAGGCTCTGGAGGCATCATGGCCTCGATGGTTTTGCCCACGGCAACTAACATGGCGTCCCCGAAGAACTTGGCTGTGAGCTTGATAGTCCTGGGACCAAAACGGGGTGGGGTATCTGGGTTTTCGGTTTTGTCATTTTCCGCTCGAGTTCGAGCGTCCAGGTTTTGCGTTCCGCATCGAATGATCATGCTTGGATGCCCAGTGAGATTCGTGCGAAGCAAGTCGTCCCCACCAAGTACGACATCCATGGTGCGTAGAATGCGTTCGGTTTCTTGAATCAGCAGAGTTCTAGCCCGAAGACTTTGAACATAATGAATGCCCCGAACGAATTGAGACTTTCTGAAAGAATCTCCCCAAAGCCCGAAGTCTTCTTCAGATTGAGCATTTCGAAAGAGCGAATCAAAAACGGATGCGGATTCTACATCTAGCCCAGCAAGTAGCGATTCTTGAGGAAGCGTGTTGGGATACTCGAACGAGACGGTTTGTGCACCAGCCTGCTTTAGACTTTCTAGCACCATGGATTCACTTTGGGACAGCTGATTTGGGACGAAACCAATCCGAAGTTTCTTGATGTCCACTTGCTCGATTCGATCCAAAGGTCGCTCGACGACCGTAGGGTCCTTGCCGTCGGTCCCTTGAATGACGCTTAGAACGATCCCACAATCCATTGCGTACCTCGCGATGGGGCCTATCTTGTCCATCGTCCAAGAAAGCGGCATGCACCCAAATCGACTGACACGTCCAAAGCTAGGGCGCAAACCAACCACTCGGCAACGTCGTGTTGGGGAAACGATACTGCCCAGGGTTTCGCTGCCGATTGCAAATGCGCACAGCCCAGCGGCTACCGCCGAAGCACTACCCGCCGACGATCCCGAACTTCCCTGTGTGGTGTTCCATGGGTTCTTTGTCGTCGCGTCGTACCAAACATCTCCCAGTGCGTAGGTTCCAACCGACAATTTCGCCAACATGACAGCTCCAGCCTGATTGAGTCGCTGAGCGACCGTTGCCATATTGGGGCGAACTTGGTCGCGATAGGGTTTGCCACCCCAGGTTGTCGGAAACGGTGGAACAGCGATAATGTCTTTCGCCCCCCATGGGATACCTTGCAGAATTCCCCGATCTTCGCCAGCAGCAAACATGTCATCCGCCCGTTTGGCTTGCTGAATCGCATGTTCTTCGGTCAACGTCACAACGCATCTTAGAATAGGATCGAATCGCTTTATTCTTTCCAGATAGATCTTTGCGAGTCGCTGGCTTGTGATCTTTCCAGATCGAAGAGCCTTCGCTTGTTCGACAATACTGGATTGAGCGACCTGGACGGAGTTGCTCCAGTCTATTTGGCTTGTCGCATCAAAAGATTGAATGTTCCATGCTGCTACTTGTTCTTGATTCTGTGTCTTTGCTTCAACCGCCCGAGAGCTGTCCTCCGGTAAATTCTCTGCAAAAAAGTAGGGGGAAAATGCTGTCGCTGGGCCAACGTCTGTATCCAGTTCTACCTTTCTCAACTGACGTTCGTGTTCAGATTGAGCCTGTAACTGTTTAAGCAATCGTTCCTTCTCCTCATCAGTTAGCTCAATGTCGGCAATCCATTGCGAGTCCTGTATCATGGCTGGGGTGACGACACCCGACTCCACCGCTTTGTGCGCTAACGCTCGCTGGAAGGTCGCTCCACCAATCCCAATGGCGGACAGTTTGATCATCCATGAACGTCGGTTTTGCAGAAACGACATAGAATACATTTCCAATACTTGGTGCGTGGGGAAAAACAACGATACCGGAAGAATTTAAAAGATGGTGTAGATCTAGGAACGGCACATCCGCCCAGCGAAGGGGCTTGATGGAAAATCCGGGCAAGCAGCTAGACGAGCGACTATTCTCCAGTAGCAAGCGATTTGATACTCGTATTCGGCAAGTGCTCAATCATGTGATGAGCAAACGATTGCTCTGCTTCTAAGAACAACTTGACCAATTGAGCGACCGAAGTAACCTCGAGCTTCTTCGTGATTCGGCCGCGATGGACTTCCACGGTCTTCACGCTGATGCCAAGCGATTTTGCGATTTGTTTCGTCGCATTGCCTTCAATGACCAGGTCTGCGACTTGCCGTTCACGAGAAGTCAGCAAATCAAACTTTTTTCGGAATCGATCTAGTTCCTCAAACGCTGAACGTCGCAGTTGCTCAACCGAAATTGCGTTGCAAACTGCTACAACAAATGCACTTGGGTCGATGGGTTTTTCGATGACGGTAATCGCTCCCAGTTTCATCGCATCGACTGCGATATCAACGGTCCCTCTCCCAGTCACGAGAATAAAGGGTAACCAGTAATGGCGTTTTCGAAACTCGCGGATCATTTCCAACCCAGAGATTCCGGGCATTTGGAAATCTACCACAAGACATATCGGAAATGGCTCCCTCAGCGCTTCAAGGCACTGACGGCCACTTGAAAACGCCCGAGTCGAAATTCCGTTCGTGTTCAAAAACGCAGCCATCAAGTCAGTCATGGATGGGTCGTCATCCACAAGATACACGGCCGTCGTTTTTTCTTCTTGCATCTACTGTCCAATCAAGTAGGTTCGGGGTAACGTACCTTTAGAGTTTCAAGCATGTCGGATCCAACGTAGGCTTGTCCATAGGACAATCTTTCCAAGAGCGAATCCAGTGACACGATCATGCTATCGCACCAATAACCAAGCCACTCACACGGCTCCAATCTAGCCTGCCAAACTGTCCTAGTCAGATTAACAAAATCTCAGTGCGAGTATTTCGAAAACGAGTAGTTGGTGGTCAAATTTGGTGTAATTTTTTTGCTCTTTCGTCGAGTTCTACGCCATGCAAAACGCCCCCATTCATTCCAGTCTTTCTAACAATCCCGCCCTCGCATCTGTTCTCTCGCAGTTTGTTCATTCAATTCCTGACCGAGTACGCTCCATTCGCATCTGCATCGAACAAAAGGATGCGAAAGGGCTTTGTGAAAACATCCACCAATTGAAAGGGGTTTGTGGCAGTTATGGGTTTCACGAATTGACTCCGTTGGCAACCCAACTTGACGAACAGCTATCCTCAGGAATTCCTATGGGAAAATTAGTGTCGGAATTGAATGCCTTTCTCGATTGCTGCTTGAGAATGCGAGCTCCTGGATGAGCTCTTTAGCCAGAGCGAACATTTTGCAACCAACTCATCAAGATCAATAGGTTTCGCGACATAGTCATCGAAGCCTGCGTTGACACAATCACGTTTGGCGTCTTCGGATACGTGAGCGGTTAGCGCAATGGCCGCAACAGACGACTTTTGCTTGCGGAGCGTTTTGACTAAGGAATAGCCGTCCATCCACGGCATCTGGATGTCAGATAACAAAAGCTGGTAAGACTCGCCATTCCTACGTGCCTTTTCAAGCATCTCAAGCGCCATGATGCCGTTCTCTGCCATACTGACTTCGGCACCGGCTTGGCGAAGTACAAGAGCGACAAGGTTTTGGATTTCAACTCCATCCTCCGCGAGAAGGATTCTACCGACGAGCTTCATGGTCGGTTGGTTAGTATCCACGATCGTGAGAGCTTCCGTCCGAGCTTCTGTAAAATGAGCAACAGCGCATGAAGACGACTCTTTCTGCGCCAGTTCGCAAGGAAGAACCAGTCGAAAGCAAGCCCCCTTGCCAGGCTCGGACTTCCACAGAACAAGCTCACCACCAAGCATGCGAGCCAGAGTTCGGCTAACCATCAGTCCAAGTCCTGAGCCACCTTTGGTTCGAGTAAGCGATGTGTCGATCTGTTCAAATGGAACAAACAATCGGTCGACATGTTCTGGTGCTATCCCGGGACCGGTATCCGCAATGTCGATGTGAATTTCCGATGTTTCATTGGATTCAGAGACGCAAGCAGTCACGACCACGCTGCCAGCTTCAGTAAACTTAATCGCATTTCCAACTACATTCATCAGTATTTGACGAAGACGAGTTGGATCACTCCAGATGCTGTCTGGGAAAGGAAGACTAAAGAGAAACCGCAAGTCAATGTTCTTGGACGTTGCTTGCGGCTTTAGCAATTGCTGAACTTGCTGCAATATCTCCGTCACTGGAGTTTCGACATGCTCTACAGTCATCTTTTGCGCTTCGATCTTGGAAAAATCCAGGATATCATTGATGACTCCCAGAAGATGTCGGCCAGCATTTTTGATGGAATCGACGGCATGCAATCGTGATTCGTTCTTTAGGTTCATGAATTGGTCATTGCTCAAGAGATCCGCAAATCCAAGGATAGAAGTCAAGGGGGTGCGAATCTCATGGCTCATGTTGGCAAGGAATTCTCCTTTGGTACGGTTAGCTGACTCTGCTTCTGATCTTGCTTGAATCAGTAGCTGCTCAGCTCGCTTGCTTTCGGTGATGTCCTTATGGGTGCCAATCATTCGGAGCGGATTGTTTCGATCGTCACGACTCACTACGAGCCCACGGCACAAAATCCAAATCCAGCTCCCATCTTTGCATTGCATGCGAAGCTCATCGCTGTAGTACTCTGTTTTCTGTTCAAGATGAGCGTGAACGCGTTGCATGACTCGAGGCAGGTCATCAGGATGCACCCGGCTACTCCATTCTTCAAGCCTGTGAGGAATCTCATGATCTTGATAGCCTAGCATCTGCTTCCAGAACTTGGAGAAGTAGATTGTACTTTCACGAATATCCCAGTCCCAGACTCCCTCTTGGCTGCCCTCCAATGCAAACCGCCAACGCAACTCACTTTCATGCAGTGCATCTTTTGCAACAGTTCGTTCCGTGACATCCCGAGCTAGAACAATGAACCGAGAATCCTTGTGTTCACTCCTTGAAAAGGTCGATACCGACAGTTCAAACCAACGTGTTCCCTTGGGCAATGGCAGCGAGTAAGTTTTTCCGGATGACCATCCCGAGACAGCAGCTTGTGCGATAGCACTCGCGCAGGCCGCCGCTGCATCTGCGGGCAAAACATCTTGGAAATTCTTGCCAATTAAAATGCTCGGATGCATGACTAGCAATTCTTGACGACTCGCGCGGCAGTCTAAAATCTTACCGTCTATATCCACATCGAAAAGCAAGTCTGGAATTGCATTCAGCAGCGCCTCCAAATGGTTCTTGGTCTGCATCAACTCCGTTGAAGCATTTTTTTGACTTGTGATGTCTTGAAGCGTTCCATACATTCGAACTGGTTTGCCAATACTGTCGTCTGGAAACCCCTGAGTTCGAACCCACAGCGATCTCCCTTTCGCCGTCACCATCGGTAGTTCAAGATCATACGAAACTCCATTTTCGACGGCATTGTAAAAAGCGTTCAAGAGTGTTGCTCTGGATTCCGGGCTGTACAGCAGATTCAATCCTTCATCTAATTCCGGTTCAACCAAAGAATCGATTTCTGCGATACGAAAAAACTCCCGCGTGAAGACGCTCTTCATGGTATTCAAGTTCATTTCCCATCCACCGATTTTCGCCAATTCACCGGTTCGGTCTAAAAGTTGCGTCTTGTTTCGGAGGGAGGTTTCGGCTTGCTTTCGTGTATCAATGTCCATCAAGACAAGTCGATTTGTCGATTCGTTTCCAGGTCTAGCAAGCGCGTCCAATCGCAATTCCGCCCAGAATACATTTCCGTCTTTTCGCAGCAAGCGAAGTTCGTTGGGCCGGTGATCGCTCAATTGCAAAAACTTGTCATGGTCTTCGTGAAATACTAGCTGAGAAAAGCGCGTCCCAATAAGCTCGCTTGATTCGAAACCAAGCCACGTGAGAATGGTACGGTTCGCTTCGAGGATGATCCCGTCGTTGCTCGTCAATGTGCAATACCCCACGGGGGCTTTATCGTAAAGATCGCTGGAGCGTTCTTTTTCCTTGTTTAACTGCTCCTGCAGTTTTGCAATCAATGCGCTGGCGTCCAGTATTTGGGATTGCAATGTGCTGTAACGCTCTTGTCCCCCGTTTTCCAAACCAACGATGTGTTCTGGATGTGTTTTTGAGTGCATGATGTGTCTGTTCAGGGTAATGCGGCTCGATAAACTGATCGTCTTACAAGACTTGTTTCCACGATCTACGTTCGATTTTCTTCTAACGTCGGGACTGCGATCTCCGAAACGATACTATCGAGTATTTGTTCGCCCGTCATGCGTCGTAATCGGCTCTCTGGGCGAAGGATCAATCGATGGGCCATCACGGGAGTCAAAATTTTCTTGACATCATCGGGTTGAACAAACGGCCTTCCGCGAATGGCAGCCATTGCCTGAGAGGCTCGGAAGACGGCGATGGTGGCTCGAGGCCCAGCACCTAAGGCGAGGTCCGAATGAGCGCGGGTCTCATGAATGATTTGCAACATGTACTGCCGTACTTTGGGATCGACATAGATTTGCTTGACCAACGATTGGACTTGCAATATCTCTTCGGCGCCAACAACACTACCCAAGCTTTGGATGGGATGCTCTCGCTCCAAAAGTTGCAGCAACTTCAGCTCCTCATCCAGCGAAGGGTAACCAAGTGACAGCTTCATAAAGAATCGATCTAATTGCGCTTCTGGAAGCGGAAACGTTCCCTCATGATCGATCGGGTTCTGAGTTGCTATCACCAAAAATGGATTGGGCAACTGGTGCGTTACTCCGTCGATGGTAGCACAAGATTCTGCCATCGCCTCCAGCAAAGCGGATTGCGCACGCGGCGTTGTTCGATTGATTTCATCCGCCAGCAAAATATTGGTAAACAAAGGGCCTGGACGAAACTCAAATTCGCATTTCTGCTGATTGAAAATCGATGCACCGGTGATGTCACTGGGCAGCAAATCCGGTGTGCATTGAACACGTTTGAATGTACAGCCAACGCTTGCCGCCAATGCCCGTGCAAGCATCGTTTTGGCAACCCCGGGCACATCCTCCAATAACAAATGCCCTCCAGAAAACCAAGAAACAAGCGATAAAATCAACTGCTTGCGTTTGCCAACAATGACTTTTTCGATATTCGCAATGATTTTCTTAGAGGATTCGTGAACTAATTGTGACATGACGGAAACATTCTGGATTGTCAGCTAGGATTGGAAACGTTTTAGTTTTCGATCAAGCGTCGAGCGTTCTATCCCGAGGATTGCCGCGGCTCGATTCTTTTGACCATTCGTGTACTCCAAGGTTGCATGGATGTGCTCTTGCTCCAGTGCATCAATTGTTTTTTCTTGATAGCCGTGGGATATCACAGGCCCACCCGTTTCTGGTGGTTGGTTCGGCAATTTCAAATAAGACAATGCCAAGTCCTCGGGTTCCGCAAGCTCACTTGGCGATAGCACAAATGCGCGTTCAACGCAGTTTCGCAACTCCCTTACATTGCCAGGCCAATGGTATTCTTTCATGGCAAGGTGCGCGCGTTCGCTAAAACCTGATGGGCCGTGTCCAGAACGGCTTCGGAATTGACTCAGGAAATAATTCGCTAATGGCAGAATATCGTCAGGGCGTTGCCGAAGCGATGGAACTCGCAATTCAATCACTCGCAACCGAAAGTAAAGATCCGATCGAAAGTTTCCGTCTTCGACCGCTTGCTCAAGATCTCGATTGGTCGCAGCTACCACGCGCACATCGACCTGAATCGGCTTGCTGCCCCCGACTCGTTCGAAGGCCTTACCTTCCAGCACGCGTAAAAACTTTGCTTGGATCTCTAGGCTCATTTCGCCTAATTCATCGAGCATGATTGTTCCGCCGTTGGCTTGTTCAAACTTGCCAAGCTTGCGTTCGGTTGCGCCGGTAAAGGCACCTTTTTCATGGCCGAACAATTCGCTTTCCAGAAGCGTGGCTGTTAACGCGGCGCAGTTCAACGCGACAAACGGTCCGTTCGCTCGTGGGCTGAAATCGTGGATGGCTCTAGCCACCAGTTCTTTTCCGGAGCCGCTTTCGCCTCGGATCAGGACCGTCGCATGAGTCGGCCCAACCCGTTGCGCTTGCTCCCGCAGTTGCTTCAGTGCCAGGGATGGTCCAATCCAGTCGGAGGTTTGCCCCAGCTGTTGTTCCAGTTCATGGATGCGTGAACGAGACGTCTTTAGTTTGACCTCTAGCGATTGTTGGCGTTGGATATTATCGAGCGTCACCGCTAGGACATCCGCAACGGAAAGGGCTATCTCCAAATGCTCCGCCGTCAGTTCACTTTCATCCACCCGAGTGTAAAGATGAACGAACCCAATAGTTCGCTCCGCAATACGCATAGGAGCAAGAATGACACTCGTGGTTGTCAAAAGATGGCTGGCCTGCAGTTTGGCGGGGGACGACATTTCGCGGGTCGGTACATTGTTTCCGCCAATGGCATGACTATCCGCCAACAGGTTTCTGGCCAAAACCGCCGTGTTGTCCCGAAGAACATTGGCAGCCAACGTCTCCCCAACCGGATGGTATGCCTTCCCGCTTGTTTGCAAAGCCGCCAGCACGGTATAGCTTGAAGCATTCGTAGACTCAGACGCCAGCCTTAGGATCCCCCCGGAATGACATTCTGTGGCCAAAAGTAGACGGCTCAAGGCCAGCTCGCAAGCAGCTTGGACGGTGGACTCCCTGGCAACTTCATAGGCTAATTGCAACAATTCTGCCGCCATCGCCGCGCTTGCGGTCATCGCTGTACCCTGCGAAGTTGCAGGCTTTTGCGATTGCCTGGATTGCGTGGAAGGTACTGATCGCGCGGAAAGTGCCTCGCGATTGGTGCCGATGGAAAACTGGGCAGGGTCTAGAATGTTGGACTTGGACTGGCGATGGGTAATTGCCGGAATCTCAGCCTGTGTATGCGACGTCGACTGCGGAACCGCATCCTCAGATTCCACAGGAGGAACGACTTCTTCCAGTGAATTCGCAAAAGTCATTCGGCAAGATGCGACGGTAATTTGATTCCCAGCACAAAGGGCTTTCGAACTCTCAAGCTTGACTCCGTCAACAAAAGTCCCATTGCGAGACCCTAAATCCCGAACTTTCCAGATTCCCTCTTCAAAAAAAATCTCGGCATGTCGCCTGCTGGATCGTTCGTCGGCTACCGGAATTTCGTTGGAAGAAGCCCGGCCAACGATCAGCGAACGCCCTGGGTCCAGACGAAAAACGTCCGTCCAACGGGTTCCTTGTCGAATAATGAGGTAAGCGGACAAATTGTTTGGTTGCATCGGGTGGCGGCGGAAATTACTCTAGAACAGAAGTATTTTTAAGATTCGATCAACTCGACGCTGGAACAAATAGGTATCTGTGTGGCACAATAGAGAAAGGCTGCACAACATAAGATACCGTTGAGACTGCCCGATTTGGTCGCTTCCTAATGTTTCTCGTCGCAAAATTTTGTCATCACTTTGTTTCGGAGTTTCGATTATGTGTTTTCGAGGTTTGAGCTTGAATGGGATTGCAGGCTGCATTTCCAGACTAAAACTTTCGATAGCCCTGGTCGCGGCTGCCGGATCCAGCCTGGGGCTTCTTGAGTCCAATGCCTACGCTCAATTTGGATTTGGCCAGCAGCGAGTCGTCGGCGGAGTCAGCATTTCCCCAGAAGGCGTTCTGAAAACAGTTTCCGCAGAAGAACAACAAGATGCTTTGGCCACCATGCGTGCCAATTTAATCGGTGCTGAAGGTGATTTGAAGCAACCAGCCCAACGCCGTCTTATTTCTCTAAAAAATCTGCAGAAGTTGGTGCTCGCAAGCATCGAAAACAACGAAAAGCTACCCGAAGAAGTTTTGTTTCTCGGCGGTTTAACTCGAATTGAAAATGTATTTGTCTATCCCGAACGAAACGATATCGTTCTTGCAGGCCCATCGGAACCTTGGACAACCGGCTTGAATGGTTCAGTGGTCGGGGTCAATAGCGGACGTCCTGTCGTGTACCTCGAAGACTTATTGTGTGCTTTGAAGACGGTTCATAACGCTCGAACCACCGGTATCTCGGTTTCGATCGAACCCACCGAGCAAGGCGTTCTCAATTTGGAGCGACTGCTGAAACAAGCTCGCTTGAATTCAAACGTCAATCCAAAGTCCCTGGAACCCGCAATGAAAGAGGCATTCGGTCCTCAACAGATCAAGCTGGAAGGTCTCCCTCCGGACAGTCACATGGCTCGCGTTATTCTGGCAGCGGACTATCGCATGAAACTTTACGGTATGAACTTAGCCAAAGCTCCTGTGAAGGGCCTTCCAAGCTACATCGAAATGATCAGCAATCAGTCGGCTGTTTCTCAATTGCAATCGCGCTGGTGGATGGCTTGCGATTACTCCGCTATTGAACACAGCGCCGATCGCAAAGCCTGGAAAATCACCGGCCCCGGTATCAAGACACTGACGGAACAAGAACAAATCGCTGCGGACGGAACCTACAAGCAAACAGGCAAAGCAGACAAGCAAGCAAAACGTTGGGCTGAAAATTTCACAAAGAAGATGGATGAACTGGCCGTTGCTGACCCTGTGTTTGGTGAGCTTCGCAATGTGATGGATCTTTGCTTGGTCGCAGCGATCATCGAATCGCAAGATCTGCAATCGCTCGCAAATTGTGACTTGGCAGCAATCGTGGGAGACAGCTCGCGAATCGAACTGCCAAAATGCGATGTCGCAAAGTCGCTTGATCCTCAGTGTAGCTTTATCCAAACGGTACAAGGTTGGGTCGTTTCTGCTAGTGGTGGGGTCCTGGTTGACTCATGGCAAACAGCTAGCGTCACCAAAGTAAACGATTCAGTCGCTTCCGGAATGGACGCCGCTTCCACTTGGACAAACGAAGATCGCGTCTGGCAATAGCCAGCTGTACTATCTATGACCAAAGTACCATCTGCTCCCTTCCAGGTTTTTCATCTCTCAGAAGATGATAACGGACAAACGTTGGGAGCGGTGATTAAGAACCTTATGACCCAATGGACCTGGGGGCAAACGCGCGAGGCCATTCTCAAGCGACGCGTGCAAGTCAACGGTAATCTTTGCCTAGATCAAGCTCGCAAAGTCACTCAAAAGGATGTCATCAAGCTTTGGAACGAATCGCTTCCTAAGCCTGTACAGCCCACGGCTGTTAAGTTCGCGTATGTCGACGATTTTTTTGTAGTGGTCGAAAAACCGCCCGGCGTTACCTCAACCCGACACTTTGAAGAGCGCAATCTTCCAAAGAAACGAAAGCAGCTTCAGCCCACTCTGGAAGAACTACTTCCAGAGGCGCTTGAGAAACATTTCTACTCCAAGTCGAAGCTCGCTGAACGTGAAATGCAGTTGGGGCCAAAGGGTGTCAATAAAAAGACCAAGGGCCGTCTGTCGGCTCAAGATGCCCAACGACAACGTAACTTTCGACTCAAGAAATTCGAGGTGTTCGCTGTCCACCGTCTTGATAGGGACACAAGCGGCCTGATGCTGTTTGCGAGAACTCCTTCCATCGCCAAAGAATTAGGGGTCCGTTTTCGAAACCATGAGGTGGTCCGAAAGTACCATGCAGTCGTGCACGGACATCCCGCTGCGCAAACCTTCGATAATATCTTAGTGCGTGATCGAGGTGATGGACGCCGCGGATCGCAGCCTGCGGACAGAAAAGACGACCCAACGGCTCAGCGTGCAATAACCCATATGAAGCCTATCGAGCGGATTGGGACTTATTCCTTGATCGAATGCACACTTGAAACAGGACGAACCCATCAGATTCGAATTCACCTTTCGGAACTGGGACACATGCTCTGTGGAGACGCAATCTACAACAGAACTCTCGAGGGGATCAAAGTAGAAGACATCAGCCAAGCCCCAAGGCAAGCATTGCATTCCGCTACCTTGGAATTGAAGCATCCAATATCGGATGAACCTCTTTCGTTTAAAATGCCTTGGCCAGCAGATTTACACCATTGGCTCAAAAAGTTACGCGAAACTAAGTAGCGAGCTTGCGTAAGACTTCAATGCCGCGATCCAGTGTGGCATCCGAGGCAGCAAAGGAGACACGAAAATGAGTGTCACGGGCCGAAAAAATCTTTCCAGGAATAATCAACAGCTCATTTTCGATCGCACGCTGGACAAAATCCGTGCCTGTACCTGAAGGCACTTTCGGGAAAATATAAAAGGCCCCCCCTGGCTCGGTGAATTCATAATACCCCCGCAATCCAGCCACAATCCGGTCCCGCTTTTTTGCGTAATCGCTGTAGTGCTGGGTCATGTCATGATCCAACGCAGCCATCGCGCCCCATTGCAACGGAGTCGGGGCGCAGACAAACGAATACTGCTGCAGCTTAATCATCGTTTGAATGATCTCCTTGGGGCCGTGCACGTAACCAAGTCGCCAACCAGTCATCGCGTGGCTTTTGGAAAAACCATCGATGACAATCGTGTCGGGATTGAATTCGGAAGGGGAACGCATCGCTCCATCGAAATGAAATCCACTGTAGATTTCATCGGAAATCAGGGCAACGCCTTTCTCTTGACATAGCCGAGCTAAGCCCTCAGTCTCGGAAAGATTGGCGGTAACGCCGGTAGGATTGCCGGGACTGTTGAACAGCACTAGCTTGGTCTTGCTAGTGATCGCGCTTCGCACCTTTTCAAGATCGATTCGAAAGTCAGGATAAGTGTCGATAAGAATCGGAACTCCGCCCACCAATTGAATCAATGGAACATACATCACAAAATAAGGATCAAAGACGATGACTTCGTCCCCAGGGTTCACCATTGCCAACATCGACAGAACCAACCCACCGCTGGTGCCTGAACTGATATATACCTCTCGGTCAGGATGTTGATATCGACGATCGATGTCGGATTGAATGCGCTCTCGTAATGGAGCTATCCCTTGAGTCATGGAATACGCATTCTTTCCTTGCTCAATCGCTTCAATGCTCGCTTTCTTAATCGGATCAGGGACATCAAAATCGGGTTGCCCGATCGACAAATTGATAGGGTTCTTCATGGTCGAAGCCATTTCAAGCACCTTGCGAATCCCACTGGAATCAAAGGCAAGGGAACGATCGGATACCCAAGATCTCGGGGACGACGCATTGGCGGATGAACTAGTCATGAGCGGAAATACTATTGCTTTCGATAGACCAACGTCGGGTGGGTGCAAAGGAAACTTGGATGCTGTAAAATAACAGACCAAACGAGCTTACTCCAGCCTCATTCCACTCTGAGCCCCTGCGAACTAATTATGCGTCCTTTTGGTACCACGGCAAATTTTTGTATTTGGATGATCGCACTTGGCTGCTATTGGGTGCCTGTTGTTTCAGGGCAGCCTTCGAACCCAACAGGAATTCAACTGTTCCCAAATGCAATCAAATTGACCAACGCTGGAAGCTTTCAGCATGTTACCATCCAGTGGGTGTCGGAAGCAAAAACGGGTTCGACAACCATGCGAGCGCTGGATATCGAACCGACCGCTGTTATGCTCGATGCCGATATCGCAAGCGTAGAGAAAGTTACTGGTACGAACACGTGGATCGTCAAAGCCATTCGCTCAGGTAAGACCGAACTTTCGGTTCAAGTTGCCACCGAAGGTGGGCAGACATTCCGAGCAACCGCAAAGATTGAATGCTCTCTGGTCGAAGTTCCAGCTCCGATCGAGTTCAACAATCATGTTCAATCGATTCTTGCTAAGAATGGATGCAACATGGGGGCATGCCATGGAGCCTTGGCTGGTAAGGGGGGATTTCGATTGTCCTTACGAGGGTACGACCCCACATCAGATCATTTTAATTTAACTCGGCAAGATCGAGGGCGTCGAATCGAGCGGGACGAGCCTGCCAAGTCATTGTTGTTGTTGAAACCCAGCGGGGCAATTGAGCACAAAGGCGGTTTAAGATTAAACGCCGACTCCGACGATTATGCAATTCTTGCAAAGTGGATCGCGATGGGTGCTGTCGGTCCACTTTCTTCGGACCCAACCCTGGAACGACTAGAAATTTTACCGGAATCCATTCGGCTAGAAAAGAATCAAATCCAACCTCTCATCGTCCGAGCCCATTACTCCAATGGCCGAAGCGAAGACGTCACTCATTGGGCAAAGTTCACAGCAACCGACGAATCGATCGCCACAGTCGACGATCATGGGGTAGCAACAATCGTTGGTGCAGGTGAAGGAGCAATCAATGCATGGTTTGCAAGTCGAATCGTAACCTCCCGCGTAAGCGTTCCATTTTCGGAAAAGGTAGCTTCTAAAGCCTTGGCAACGGCAGGAGCGAACTGGATCGACCTGCGCGTCGCTCAAAAGCTGGACTCACTTGGATTAGAAGCCAGTCAGCCCTGCAGCGATGCCGAGTTTATTCGTCGATCTTCCATAGATGCAACAGGTACTTTGCCTACGGAGCAAGAGGTCGTCGCATTCCTTCAAGATACCGCTTCTGACAAACGTAGTCGCTGGATCGACCACTTGCTCGATTCACCAGAGTATGTCGACTACTGGACCTATCGGTGGTCAGATTTACTGATGCTGAATAGCAATCTGCTGCGTGCCGACGGGATCAAAGCGTACTATGGCTGGATTCGAAACCATGTTCAAAAAAACACGCCTTGGGATCAGTTCGTTCGCGAGATCATCACCGCTCGTGGCGAGGCTCTTGAAAATGGTGCAACCAACTTTTATGCAATCAATCAAGATCCCGAGAGTATGACGGAGAACGTCTGTCAGGCTTTTTTAGGACTTTCGATCGGATGCGCCAAGTGCCACAACCATCCACTCGAAAAGTGGACTAATGATCAATACTACGCCATGGCGAATTTATTCGCCCGGGTCCGTGCAAAAGGTTGGGGCGGTGAAGTTCGCGATGCGGATTCTGCTCGTACACTGCTAGTTCTTGATCGAGGTGACCTCATTCAGCCGCTTAGTGGGAAGCCCCAGTTGCCAGCACCCTTAGATGCACCGCCTCTGGAAATGGATTCGCCCCACGACCGACGTGAATATTTGGCTGATTGGCTGACCTCCCCCGAGAACCCTTACTTCACCCGAGCTATCGTCAATCGAGTTTGGGCCGCCTTCCTGGGCGTCGGCATCGTGAACGCAGTGGATGATCTTCGAATAAGTAATCCAGCAAGCAACCCGGAATTGCTCCAAGACCTAGGAGACCATTTGGCCAAAGAAAAATACAACTTGAAAGAACTGATGCGCTCTATCATGAATTCTCAAACGTATCAACTGAGCAGTAACACCAGCGAATCCAACAAAGCAGATAAGAAGTATTTCTCGCACTACTATCCGAAACGATTAATGGCCGAGGTGATTCACGACGCCATTTCCTCCGTCTCGGAAGTGCCAACCGTTTTTGATAAGGTTGCTTTCCTGGGAGGCGATAAGCGGCCAACCGCTTTTTATACTAAAGGAACCCGTGCAATCCAGTTGTTCGATTCTAGCGTCGAAAGCAATTTCCTTAAGACGTTTGGGCGAAACCAACGCAGAATCACCTGCGAATGCGAAAGAAGCGATGAACCAAGCATCATTCAAGTCTTGAACCTAAGTAACGGAGATACGCTCAACAGCAAGTTATCCGGCGCGGGTAGTGTTGTGGATCAACTGATGACAACGTTTCCCGGTAACGATGACGGACTCGTAACGTCAGCCTATCTTCGCTGCCTCGCACGGTACCCAACGCCAACCGAACTCGAGTCGATGGCTCAGGAGTTAAGTTCAACGCCAGAGGCTGAAAAGCGAACGGTCGTTGAAGACTTGCTTTGGAGCTTGATGACGTCCCGAGAGTTTTTATTCAATCACTAAGCAATTCAATTAACTCTTGGAAATCGTTTTGCGGTTTTCCTACCGCATTCGATACTTTCCGAAGCTGCAACGTGCCCGCTGGGGCTGGCTGCAAAAACGAGAGAAGCTCCAGCGACTGTTCTGCGTGACTCCAGTCTAAGTTCAACCATGTTTGCATCTTACTTGCATCTTGAATCATGGCTGGCATGCGATCGTGTACCATGGCAGTATCTTCGCTGGAAGCAGTTGTGATAACCGTTGCAGATAGCAAGCCTATGCCTTGCGGATTCGACAGGATCCTTCGGTTCTCTGCCCAAAGACCAGCCATCATAAACGGCTGTTCATCAATGCGATGAATCCAATAAGGTTGCTTCTCTTTGGACGAGATCTTCTTCCATTCGTAATACCCATCCGCCAATACCAAACAGCGTTTGTTCTGTAAGGATGGCTTAAAGCTGGGTTTTTCTGAAAGAGTTTCCGATCTCGCGTTGATCATTCCGGCACCGATGGAAAGATCCCCAGCCCAATGCGGAATGAGCCCCCAACGCATGCAATCAACTCGAAGCTGACCAGAAATATCTTGCCTAAGAACAAGAATCTGCTGAGTAGGCGATACGTTGTAGCGAGGCCGCAATATATCGGATGAAATCCCAACGAATGCCAAACTTGGATCCGAACCAAATTGGTTGGGAAACAAATCTAGCAACCAATCCACAACAGGCGTTTTCAGAGTAAATCGGCCACACATTCGTTCGACCTACTTGATTATCGCGTTGGCGGTTTGGGTGGCATAGTAGATGCGTACGCGATGAACTTGCCTTGCATTGGCTTGCGTAACCGCGATTTGGAAACGACCTATTCTAGTCTTAGCACCTACTTTCGGAATGGCTCCCATCGTAGAGACGACAAGCCCTGCGACTGTTTCGTAATCGTCCGATTCCGGTAATTCAAGCGACAGTTGCCGATTGGCTGCCGAAACCTCCATGACTCCGGAAATACTGTACCCGCCATCCGAATCTTCGATCACCATCGGCAGAACCTCGTCAACATCCAGCTCGTCCGCGATTTCTCCTACGATTTCTTCTAATGCATCTTCGATCGTGACTACGCCAAGCGTCTGTTGAAACTCATCAACGACGATGGCCATATGGCTCCTGCGAAGCAAAAAGTCCTTAAGTAACTCATCAACCTGCCGAGTTGGTGGAATCATCCAGGCTTCACGTAATAATGATTTTATTTCACGAGACTGCTCGATCTGGTCCGGTCGCTCCAGAAGTGAAATCAAGTCCTTGACGAATAGCACCCCCACAATCTGGTCGAGCGATCCATCATAGACTGGAATCCGAGTTCGGCCTGAATCCGTAATAGCCTCCAAGATTTGTTCCCATTCCCAATTGATATCGATCGCATCCACTTTGCTTCGTGGCGTCATAATCTGGGACACCTGTCCTTCGTCAAGATTCATGACTCCAGTAACCATCTCTCGCATCGAACGAGTCACAAGCCCATCTCGTTCGCCTGACAACATCATCTTTCGAATCTCGTCCTCCAGCGATTCTTCTTCGATTCGAGGGTCGACTCGCCGGTCGCTCAAACGATGCCCCAACGCTACGAAAACGTACTCAAGGGTTCGGAACGGGCGCGATAGAAACGTAATGATTCGCCAAAACCACCATGTATGGTATAGAAGCACAGCCGCACCATTACGGACAACAATCTTCGGAATCCATAAATGCAAGCAGGCCAGCACGGTCGCCGAAAGAATTCCGAAAGAGATAAGCTGAAAGATGGAAACAGTGCCATCGTGCACAGGCTCTAATTGGCCATTCACTGTCGGAGCGAAGCCACGCTGGAGAAAGTTTGACATCCAAATGCCACCGGCAATTAAAGCAATGCTGTTCCCGAAGATAAAAAGATAACCGCAGGCAATTTGCGAGTCCTTTTGGTTGTCGAGAACGCTCCCGAAGCGTTCCCGATTGCCATTCAAGCGACAATAGGCTTCGAGCGTTCTCCCCCGGAAATGCACCAAGAGATGATTTCCAAAACCAGCAACGGTCGCCAGCAACAATCCAAGGGCGGACAAAACAAGAGAACTCGCTTGAAACATAGATAAAGCTCGTAGATTCTAATCTGCGAAAACTGAACGAACGTGAGCTCAACGGTAGTGCGAGCGTCCCCGGATTATACATGATCTACCAAACGCTCACCCAAAAATCCCCCAACCCAATCGGTAGCTTCAAAGACGAAGGTTAACGACATACAAAACCAAAACCCAAACGGTGCCACCCACCTTACACCAAAAGGAGCCGAGTCGAGAAAAAGTTATTCTGAGGTTCGAGACTTTCGGCGTTCGTGTCTCTGATCAAACCTCAAATCTCCAAAAGAAAAGATGTGGTTCAATGAGGAGTCAAAGAGAGATCTGCCAGATTCAGAGAAATCACCGCGAAACAATCGGAACGTAAAGGTCTTTTT